>Ga0307514_10000986_pt1 | contig 42139 bp, 49 predicted proteins | sample 16_EM_MG_FD_203088 | JGI IMG/M metagenome (GOLD analysis project Ga0307514, IMG submission 203088) | Populus trichocarpa ectomycorrhiza microbial communities from riparian zone in the Pacific Northwest, United States - 16_EM | ecosystem: Host-associated > Plants > Roots > Unclassified | place...
GCCTCGCGTAGCGAGTCTCCTCCCGCGTTGCACTGGGCGGCCAGGTACGGGCACGAGGCCACGGTCCGGCTGCTCCTCGACCGCGGAGCCGAAATCGAGGCCCAGGGTAGCGATCGTCGGACGGCGCTGTACTCGGCGGCCTGGAACGGGCACGAGGCCACGGTCCGGCTGCTCCTCGACTGCGGAGCCGAAATCGAGGCCCAGGGTAGCGATCGTCGGACGGCGTTGTACTGGGCGGCCTGGAACGGGCACGAGGCCACGGTCCGGCTGCTCCTCGACCGCGGAGCCGAAATCGAGGCCCAGGATAGCGATGGTCGGACGGCGCTGTACTCGGCGGCCCGGAACGGGCACGAGGCCACGGTCCAGCTGCTCCTCGACCGCGGAGCCAAAATCGAGGCCCAGGGTAGCGATGGTCGGACGGCGCTGTACTCGGCGGCCCGGAACGGGCACGAGGCCACGGTCCGGATGCTCCTCGACCGCGGAGCCGAAATCAAGGCCAAGAGTAGCGATGGTCGGACGGCGCTGTACTCGGCGGCCCGGAACGGGCGCGAGGCCACGGTCCGGCTGCTCCTCGACTGCGGAGCCGAAATCGAGGCCAAGGGTAGCGATGGTCGGACGGCGCTGTCCTTGGCGGCCTGGAACGGGCACGAGGCCACGGTCCGGCTGCTCCTCGACCGCGGAGCCGAAATCGAGGCCAAGGGTAGCGATCGTCGGACGGCGCTGTACTCGGCGACCTGGAACGGGCACGAGGCCACGGTCCGGCTGCTCCTCGACCGCGGAGCCGAAATCGAGGCCAAGGGTAACGATCGTCGGACGGCGCTGTACTGGGCGGCCTGGAACGGGCACGAGGCCACGGTCCGGCTGCTCCTCGACCACGGAGCCGAAATCGAGGCCAAGGGTAGCGATGGTCGGACGGCGCTGTACTCGGCGGCCTGGAACGGGCGCGAGGCCACGGTCCGGCTGCTCCTCGACCGCGGAGCCGAAATCGAGGCCAAGGGTAGCGATGGTCGGACGGCGCTGTACTGGGCGGCCCGGAACGGGCACGAGGCCACGGTCCGGCTGCTCCGCGATCGAGGTGCAACAGAGAATCCCCCCTACAGCCATCCAAGCCCCGACCTCCTCCCTCTAGTCTTTCATTGCTTATATGTATGTGGGTGGCTTCTTGAACCTTCTACATGCGAGAAAATATTAGTCACAGGCTGACGTATGCTAGATGCAGTTCGAATATTCTAGTTTTTTCTATATCGTTACAAACTTTCATCATTGGGAATGTAAGGGGCCATTACACTTGATGCATCTACTTGCGTGAAATTGATATTAGTCACACCCACTTGCGTCATCAAACAGCATACATAAACCAGTATTTGATTTGTAATCCGAGGAGTGTACTTGGGTATAAGGGTATGTCGGACGCGGTGACACAGGGCAAAAGAGCGCCCGACTTTTTTCTCCCATACAACGAGAAATGCCAAGATCCTCATCATTTTCTATACAACAAATATTTTTCTAAGAAAACTTCATAGATGCATCTCTGGTAGCCTATTATCACTCATTTCTCTTTCAGAATCTCTCTCAATTGTTATGGTGGAAGTGTAGAATTTCCGCACTTATGGGGCGCGCCGACTTTTGGTATCTTCCTAGTACAATACAAGAACAGTGTGACATCATAGCGTTCGCCACACAGAACGTTACAGAATCTCCGAACAGCATAAGTGATAGACATCTGTTAATCTCTATGGCTCACAATACTGTATGTTATTTAGATAACTCCGTAAATGTGCACGAACCAGAAATTACCAATTCTAGTGCTTCCACAGTCTCATAGAATTTCGAGAGCACACCATCCCTTGAATTGTGCTAGTAATTGCACAGACAGGTTTAATTTCCCAGAGGCACTACCGAGTTATTCACGCGGTATTTAGCTGTTCTTAAACTACACGACATCTCGACGGTCGATTTATGTTCTGGTTGTGGACTAGCCATTATCGCGTTGGCAAAATGAAGTCTTCCCCCGACGACGACGAAGTGAATAGTTTTTATCGCCGCCTGGAATGGCGGTGAGGCTGAATTGAGCTGTATTTGGGACGTCTATGAAATTCGATTGGGAGTGCGTTATCAAACGACGATTCGAGACAAGAGGGGAAGAGAAAGACGATGATCAAACAGGTGACAGATACGATATGGCAAGAGGAGCGATGGGGGCCAGCCGATCACCCTGGATTAAGCTTAGTAGCATGGCACAATGGGTGATATCATGTGAACCTACTCTACTGAGAATAGACTCCACCCATGTGCTGTTCTGAGATCTTGCATGTGTGGTTTCGGGTGTTCGGGTAGACTGCGATAAGGCACCGAAGTATCGAATCGCTGCCAGTCATTTCAATAGTCCAAAAGCGGACTAAGTAATTGTCCCATCAAACAACCACCTACTAAATAACTTCTGCTATGTCACCTTCCGTGACCTTTGACTGCACATGGTGCATGATCTAGAGTTAGTTCATGACTAAATGCAAACAAACAAACAAACAAAACCTGAGTGGTATCGCGATGATACTCACCAATTCCTTTCACGGCAATCATTAAAGACTTTAAAATGTAGCTGCACCTCATATTATAAGTAACCTTCAATCTATCCCACCGGTCTGCAGCTTAAAGTGTGTTGATCGGATATAAAAATGCGGCATATGTGTAGCGCGCCGCTCCCCGCTACCGGTTCTTAAAGTAGCTTCAAGGCTACTGCACTATTCCGCCGCCGCTTAGAAATCATCCCGCACGGCTCCTACTATAAGAACCATCACCCATTCCCCTTCTTAGCCAACAAACGATGACGTCAACGGCCAAAACTCCGCTGCAAGCCCTCGTCTTCGGTGCATCTGGAATCTCCGGTTGGGGCCTCTGCCAATCCCTCCTCACCTACCCCACAGCAACCACCTTCTCCCGCATAATTGGCCTCACCAATCGCCCGCTCATGCTCGCCGACTCCGGCCTGTCCACTGACGACCCACGCCTCACCCTCGTCTCCGACATCAACCTCCTTTCCAGTGCCGAGGATGTCACAACACAGCTACGGGAGAAGATTCCCGATGTAGCGGCGGTCACACATGTATACTTCGTCGGTCCGTACCCCTCCACTCCTGCCGGATTCTTCTAACGATCAAGCAGCCTACACCAGCGCCCCAGACTACCAGCAGCTCCGCGAAATCAACGTCTCTATGCTCCGCAACGCAGTCATCGCCGTCGATACCCTCTGCCCCCCTTTGCAATGCATCACCCTCCAATCCGGCTCCAAGGTTTCCCCTCCACTCTCCCCCGTTTCCCAACACTAACACACCCAGCACTACGGCACCGAATTCAGCACCCGCATCCCAATCCACACACCTCTCGTTGAATCCGCTCCCCGCGTGCCCAAGCCCTGGTCAGACAACATCTTTTACTACGCACAATCCGACCGCCTCTCCTCCCTCTCCCTCGGTAAGCCCTGGCGAACCCTTGACATCCGTCCAGACGTCATCATTGGCTTCGTCCCAAACGGGAACATCATGAACGCCGCGCTGCAGCTGGGTCTGTACCTCTCGCTCTACCGGCGAGTGCACGGAGCCGGACCCGGGGTCCCTTTTCCCGGAACAGAAAAGAGCTGGACGAATACGCACACTGATACTTCGCAAGATGTGTTGGCCAGATTTAGTATTTTTGCATCTCTGCGGGAAGAGACAGACGGGGAGGCGTATAACATTGCGGATGGACCTAAGACGACGTGGAGTTACAAATGGCCGAAGATTTGCGAGTGGTTTGGGCTGGAGGGGGTTGGACCTGAGGAGGGGGCGAAGACGCCGGTGGAGTTGTGGGGGGAGGAGAGACGGGTTTATGAACGGATGGTGAAAGAGGAGGGCTTGAAGGAAAGGGAGTTGGAGTGGGAGTTTTGTGAGTTGGTGATAAGAATGTTTGATGTGGATCGGGAGCATGATTTGGGGAAGGCACAGAGGCTGGGGTGGGCAGAGGAAAGGTTGCCGGAGGTGGGGTATTGGAAGGCGTTTGAGATGATGAGGGCGCATGGGATTATTCCGTAGAGGCTTTGGAAGGAGTAGGTGCTGTGTTGTTTGGTGTTTGGTGAGGGTAATGGTATTGAAGGGATATTAGGCTGCTCCACTGGTTCCTGTACTGATAACGGTAGCGTTGCATTCAGTCATGGAGACATCACTCGATCGGATCAGATTTTCTTTATTGCATGATAGGTCTCTGTCTTTTGTGGCCGGAGATGAGTCTCGTATGGACGGAGGTGAGCCTCGTATGACCGGAGATTGCTGTCGGCCTGAAGGGTCTATACATAGATGCGTACGCACGCATTCACACTTGTACTCATATACAAGTTACGGTGGCGGCTTCGCCGCCCTTTGGAGGTACCGAGATAGATCATCCCAGGAATACCTTACCCCTGGCTGTCAAGTGCTTGGAGGGTACGAAAAGTTGGGCACACTTCCAGATATGATATCAAGTCCTGACAGCCATTTCGCTGTGCTAGATTCTGTCAAGATAATTTAGTGACATCTATGACTTGATTTGTGTAAAGGAAAAAAGTTGAATGCACCACAGGAGCAAAAGGAGTGAGGCTCTATGACTTATTTGACTGCCAGGAATATACCCTCGGATTTTTAGTCATGACTCAGTGGATCTAGAATGTTGAAGGCCTATCTTCAACATTTCACCATACATCTTGCAGTGTTGTAAGGGAATTCTGGAGGGAGCAGCTCTAGCTCAAGAAGTATAAGATTATGGTGACAGGATTTGACAGAACATGCAGCCTTGAGGAACCACACATATTGCATGGATCAACAAAGCTCAACATGAGTACATGTAACCAAGAGCAGGAACGAGTAAAGTGCGTATTTCATTGTGTTGCAAAATGATACATCAGCAAAAGTACAAATTGACCATAGCCTGCACTATGTATACCTGTGTGCATGCACAACTCATAGCAAGCAACCCGTGGACCTCTGCACAATGTACCATCTATCATCATCTACTGTCCATTCGGTGAAACTATATATGACTGGTGGCCAGAGATGGAGGTATACCTGTGTTAACTACATGGCTGTTACAGCAGTATGGAGTCCACTGGAGAGCCTGCTGGCATTTGAACACCTTATCAGAGCCTAGTCTGAAGCCTGCTTGAGATTCTGCTTGTAAGCCTGTTTTATAGCCTCCTTCAGAGTCTGCTTGATGACTGCATAACAGCGCAATGCTTGAGAGCTGCAGCTGAGAGATGGAAACATTGTGAGAAGTTGAGTTTTCCATGTAATGCATTTGGCCGATGAAAATCTAGAAGTTGTTGAAAGGTTTTACACGAATGTTGACGAACTGAATCTACTTGATTGAGTGCTTCTGGTACTATGTTAACCATCACCAACACTATCATCATCGCTATCATCACCATAGCCATCATACCATTGACATTATCACTATCAGCCCTGGAATGAATGTGCATACATACACCTACAATCTGTAGGCTGCAGGCAGCAGATTTTGCTAGAACATCTGAGTCCTAAGATCGAATTTTCTACTTTTTCTGCCACATCTAAAATTGTGATTGTCAATACCGTAACAATGAGGCATTGCAAGATCTCATTGTGGTGGGCACAATAAGGATATGGTTTACACTTTAATATTGATTGACGTTATGATTTCTGCCACAATGTGCCCCCCACTACCCACTATCCAAGATCTGCCTCCTGTTATCTGCTGGCTGCAACTCTTCAAGCCTCTCAATTAAATACCAAGAAGCATATATGGGAGCCTATAGTCAGGTGAAATTGGGAGTGTCTTGCCTCTTGAGAGTAAACTTGGAAGCATAGAGCCAAGTAGGTTGCGAGTGTATCATGTCATGCAATTGGGAACATACTTCAAAGCATGCATGGAAGTATGCTTGAGAGCATCTTGAGAGCCTACATAAGAGCATATATGGCTGCGAGTATGCCATCATCTGCAATTAGAAGTGTTGTTGAGAGCATGCTCAGAACTGTACTTGAGAATGTCCATGGAGAGATACCTGGGAACATACTTGGAGTGTACTTGGACACTTCTTGGGAGCTTATCTGGGAGCATAGAGTCAAGCAGGCATGGAATGTGTGATTGAGTGGAATTGGAAACATACTTGAGATTGTACTCAAGTGGGTATTTAAGAACATCTTGAAAGCCTACTTGGGAGCATGCAATGAAGTGTATTTGGCTGTATCGTTGAATGCAGCATAATGTATAGTATTCAGCGAACAAAATTGTATGCATATCATAGTAATGTAGTCAATATGCAGGTTGATAGAAGCTCTTACTACCGTCTGTCAAATATACTATGGATTTGGATCCCAGAAACCACTTTGCTATGGGTTATACATTATATAATGTCATTTTTTTCAGTATACCTATCTACTTCTAAGTCTTCTAAATATATTCACATGCAATCACACAGTCCACCTCTGTTATCCCTGTGCACCACCATTCCCGTACTGGCTTTCCATGCCAATATAACCAGTGGAGATAAGATATGGATATTTGAAGTTGTTTCCACCACCCTGTTTATACTCAACTGCATCTTCTACAGTGCACCCACTGTATAGGTTCCAAGCCCACTAGTATATCTCTGCAAGTCTCTGTAAGTTGGTACTATTTCTATGGCCAGAGCATTTATTGTCAGTTGAAAAGAAGCTTTCTGTGCAGCTTTTTAAATTATTTGAAATCCAATGATGTCACCAGGTTTTGCTCCGATCACAACATGTTCTAGTGTTTAAACATCCATTTCATGATCATACTTCACTTCCCAGTTGCCAATTTACTCCATTGCAAATTCTCCGCATACTACTGTCAAAAAACATTACAATAAAGGTATTAATCCACAACTACTCACCCAATATTAAAAATATCATGAATGTCAACCTGGGATGTGAAAGCAGGTATAGTTATATACATTTCATATATATCACACTTTGTTGTCAGAGTGCAACTTGCAGACTTAAATTGGTGGGTTGTTTTTAATTTGAGTTCTTGGGGTTTATACTTGCCACTATCAGCCACTCAGCCACTCAGCCACAGCATTCTGACCAATAAGAATCGAAAAAGACACATTCCATATGCTTATATGAATAATATATATGGCCTTGTGGCACTCTTAGATAATATACAATCAAGCTTCTCTAAGTATCACTATTTGAACATTCTTTGTTACACATAAGATCTGAGACACCTCATACAAGTTCTCAGAAACCAGGTCTGATGGTAAGGCACACGTATATATCTCAAATCTTTCTCCTTCTCTCTTCTCTCTTGCCTTAAGTTTATACATGTACACGATTCTCCCCTCCATATACGCAACATTCTAATAAGTGAATCTGGAGAATTGACTAGATAAAAAGTTGGCAAAACTACAGTACCGGGGATTCCCGCATGGTCACCCACTGCAGTACTAACCTGGCGATATCATGCTTAAATATGGCTGAGTGGACGGGAAGCCTTGCTTTCATGATTCTATGACCGTAGCTGAAATCCTTTTCCTTATTCAAATTATATAGCAATTCGCAATCAGCCTCAGGCTGTCGCCGCCACTGTACCATCAGGGCGCTCTTTTGGTAGACTCTATATGAATATGAATATCCCATGACTATAGGAATCATTGTACTTGAACCTCAACCACACCAGCGATACTGTACCGAGCATAATGGTTCGGATGGGCTGCTGCTGTGACGCTTTTTGTTTTAGATTTGCCTTTTTGTGACATCTTTTTATTGTTAATTAAAAGTTTTTGATTGTAACGGACAGGGTTGGGCGAGTACAATTTAGAATTACATGAGGAACTATGGGTGGACGCCGATTTGAAAGTGCAGAAAATAGGGTAGAGATTTCCTATGTATTGAAAGATTCACATAAACATTATGACCTCTGAACAGGCTCATCCACATTTTAAAAATACAGCCATCAGCCGCAGTTCTTCAACTCCAGACTGTTCACGTCTTGTGACAACCATATCCTCTGGATCGTAACGGTTCCCGGCCCATACGGGCCGCCCACGCAACCACCTCACCACACATCCAAAAATGGTCATCAGAGGCTGTCCTTTTTATCAAGTCTTCTTTAGTAGCAAATAAAACTTTCTGTCAAAGTGAATTGTAAATTATATGTGATGTGACTTTGTAAGTCTTACTGCCCCACCAAAATTTGTTCTCTGAACTAGCAACCCACCCCATGTCTATGCACCACCACCCACCTTTCTCCTTTACAGGTGATTGAATTCCACAAAACGATGCCTTTCATTATTGAGACACCACAGTTACTTGCATTTTGATCATGCTTAGCAAAGTTTGGGTGGAGATTTGGTATTTCTGGCTGGGCTTTCCTGCTGGCAAAGCCACCATCCCAGCTACTTTCCCTTCTCAAGGTGTACTGAAAATTGCCCATGACTCCAGCTCTGGCTGAGGGGTAAAGATATGCCCTCTTTGATATTTGACAAAGTGGGTTATAGCCAAGTTGTTCACTATGAGAGCTGTGCGATGGGTATTGGTATCCCCCCTCTGAGCCTCAACTCTTGGGTACATTGCAGATGGAATTCCTTGTGTGCAATGATATTGGGACTTCAGAGCATGTCCTTAGTACTAAGCTTGAAGGATATTTTGGGGTGTTATGGGCAGAGTTGTCCATCTGGGCTGCACAGTGACATTTTCGAGTTTTTGGAGAGCTGATCTTGAGACAACCCTCCCAACAAAAACTGCACTTTTTATCAGCATCCCATTCCTATAAAGTCCTTAATTTTTGCCAAAATGCTCTCAAGACATAAGAAAGTAAGTTTATAATGCTCCCAGGCCACCTCTACAGAGTTGTTGTTGCATGGCTAAATATTTGCAGGTGGGGAGTCGGTTGCCATGCCCAAACGGGCCGGGAATGCCAAAGTTACGATCCAAGGGAAAACATACCCTAGCAGCTACGGACAGAGTCGCTGTGATGCGTGATGAAATGGGTGTTTCTACGTACCGGATAGCCCTTTGCGATGCATGACGTTTATGCTCGGTACAGTAATCCCGTTTCTTCATGGATTCCTGTATATGGAGGAGAATTACACATACACAGATGAAGCCCCACTTATCCGCAGATGGTGTAAATTCGTATTGTTAAGAGCATTCATGCCCACAGACCCCCGAAAACAGAAGAAATCTGGGTTGAATACTCCCAAAAGTTAGCTTCAGCCCTTCATAGAACGTTGGAACGACTACTGTTTAGGTGATGGGATTGTCGCGTTCAGTCATGGAAATATCACTCGCTTGGGATGGGAGACTGAAGTGTTGCATATATATAGATAACCTACCATGTGATGGCTGTGAGTATGGCCCGAGCTCTGTCACCTAGATATTTACACGGCTAGGGACGAAGTGCTTTACCGTATGGAATCACCTATCATCATCATCTAAATGTACAGGAGGCAGATAGACGGGAATCAGATTCTAGGTTATTACTGTTTTGTTATGCATATGACGAGAGTGTAGTGCCTGAACAAGTCGTACCTATTGAAAATACGGAAGTATCTACATTTCTCTTACTACTGTTTGTACATTTCTTTTTATTCTCCATAAGTATGGAAGGTCTTTGCGGATAAGAATAATGTGGTGTGTTAATACTTTTGTTATCTGTTATCTTTAGATGTCTAGAAAGTTCCAGTTAGAACTTGTCTAGAATCTTCTTTTGAGTTCTGTTGGAAAGGGATTTATCAGTGCTTATCTTTTACAACGTGCCTAGATTGTTCTAATGGTTTCTTTACAGTTCTTGTTTATAATTATGTACAGTTGAAGAGTTGTTCTTTACTGTTTTAGGACATTGTTCTGTGACTGTGGTCATGGACAATCACTCCTTATTTTATGTATATATAAATACTGTTTTCCGGTTGGGGAACAGTTCTTTAGACTTGCTCTGACATTGATAAGAATACCATAATATCTTCTCGATACCTCCTCCTTCAGTTTTATATGATCTTGTTTCGAACAGTTGTTTACTTTGTTACTTTTATCATATTATTACATCAGATTCTCTTCATTAGATTTTGACCGATCTATTTGTACTTTCGCACCGTATTCTATTAGGTTATGAGCCCGGATGAGCGATACGGAGTCTAATCCAGAATATCCAACTCTACCTGTTAATCTTTTCGATAAACCGAATGAATATGAAGACCTACCCGAGCAATCACCTACCACACCTACATCACCAAAAAACCCCTTTGATACACTACCTACTCCCGAAAAAGCAAAGAAAAAGATGGCTCCTGGAGGCTTCTCATCTGCTGATGCATTTTCCTTCTCTACACAGGTAGATAAAAAGACTCCCGTAAATGTTAAGCTCGATAGTATCGGCAAACTTGCGTGACAGGAAAACTATAGGATCTGGAGCGCCTCGATGACTCTAATCCTGGAAGGAATAAAGGCGTATGAAGTGGTGGTAGATGGTGTGGTCTCCGCTGAAGGAGTTGACGCGACAGAGGTCAATGCATATGACCATCTTTGCCATACCGCTTCGAGCATATTTATACAGGTGGTTTCCCAAGACATCTTGGAGAAGATTGTCAAGCTCGAGAAACCGAACCTGATGTGGACCTGGCTTCGCACTGAATACTATAGTGATTCAGCTTATGCACTAGTTTCTCAAATAATGAATCTAGTTTCCCTTCCTACCCAGTACTCTGGCAACAAGTTGTCGGAGTTTATATCCAAGCTTAAGTCCCAGTGGCTCCACCTTACCAAAGTTTCGAAAGGATACTTGGACTCATACCGAACGACCTTTGCAGCCTTTCTCAACGAAGATAAGGCTAAACGAGATTTTTTGATGGGTTTTTTGGTTAAACACCATGAAAATGTGATCCATAATCTTACGACGAAAGATAGTTTGTCGTATGCCGATGTTAAACATCGGCTGATGGATATCGACACCTCCGAAACCCGTGACGACACTGCCCTATATGCTTCTAAATCCTCGGGTAATAAAAAGAAGAGTAAGAAGCTAAAAGGGAATTCCGACTCTTCCTCACCAAAGTTGAAGACCTGCAGTTGGTGCAAGAAACATAATCCCGGAAAATCCGAAGGACATACCTGGAATGAATGTTTTCGCCTGCAGAAACTCAACAAGGAGAAGGAGAAGGAGAAAGATGAAGAGGCAAACATTACAATGGAGACTAAGGTAAGAACCAAATCATTCTACTTTGACACGGCCTGTACCTCACACATGACCCCTTATGTAGGACGTCTCCTTACACCGGGAAAAATGACCTTACGCGACGCGTAACTCATAGAGAAGTTGTTTTTGGGCCGGTAATCCATAGCATAATTGACGCGTGGCACCATGAGATCCTATGGACCTGCGAGTTGACTAGATTACTATGATACACATGCGATTTTGTGCGCTTGATACTATACATCATGCTGCATTCAATAAAACTGCCAAATGCACTTCATTGCCAGCTCCCAAATACGCTCTGAGGTACACTCCTGACTGCAATCGATTGCACACTCCCTGCCTGCTTGACTTACGCTCCCAAGTAAGCTCACAAAACGCTCTCAAGCACACTCCCGAGCACGCTTTCAAGTACACTCCCAATTGCACTCGATGACACACTCCTAGCCTGCTTGACTGTACGTTCCCAAGTAAGCTCTCAAGACGCTCCCAATCGCACTCGATGGCATACTCCCAGCCTGCTTGACTGTACGCTCCCAACTAAGCTCTCAAGACGCTCTCCATTGCACTCAATGGCACACTCCCAGCCTGCTTGACTGTACGTTCCCAAGTACACTCTCAAGACGCTCCCAATCGCACTCGATGGCATACTTGCAGCCTGCTCGACTGTACGCTCCCAACTAAGCTCTCAAGACGCTCCCAATCGCACTCGATGGCACACTCCCAGCCTGCTTGACTGTACGTTCCCAAGTACGCTCTCAAGACGCTCCCAATAGCACTCGAAGGCACACTCCCAGCCTGCTTGACTGTATGCTCCCAACTAAGCTCTCAAGACGCTCTCAAGCACACTCCCGAGCACGCTTTCAAGTACACTCCCAATTGCACTCGATGAGTGTGCTCGATGCAGAGACTTGCTGAGTTGCAGGCGCCAGGCACCGGGAGGCGTGAGGCTGGTGGCGGGTAGCGGGTGGCCGGTGGTGGGTGACTGGCGGCGTATGGTGGCCGAAATCATGACGTCAGTCGATATCATAGTCTGAACCTTATCTTTAGCATGGCCACCGCGACCAAATCTCACGATGCCTCACGGTCATGGTGTTGACAATTGCAGCCTTAGATTCTGCAGGAAAGGTAGACAATTCGATCTTGGGGTGAGCAGATCTCCGACTCAGATTTTCCAGCGGAATCTTGTACGTGCTTCCCATCAATTTTGGGCGTATGTGTGCGCATTCGGTTTGGGGCTGATGGAGATGATGGCGATGGCGATGGCGATGGCGATGGTGTTGGTGATAGTTATAGTGATCATAGTATCAGAAGTACTTAGACAAGTAGGTTGGCTACGTCAATGTTAGCATCAAGGCTTCTACAGACTTAGAGCCTTCTACTAGCCAAAGCTTCCACAGACCTAGAGCCTTCTATTAGCCAAAGCTTCCACAAACTCAGAGTTTTCCAACAGCCAAAAGCTTCACGTGGAAAACTCTACTCCTTCCGAATATGCTCCTGCATGCTCGATCCAGAGACTTGCTGAGTTGCAGGTGCCAGGAACCGGGAGGCAGGTGGCGGGAGGCGGGAGGCAGGTGGCACATGGCGGGTGGCGGGTGGCGGCGGCCGAAATCATGACATCGGTCGATATCATAGTCTGAAACTTATTTTTAGTGCGGCCACCGCGACGAGATCTCGCGATGCCTCACGGTCATGGTGTTGACAATTGCAGCCTGAGATTCTACAAGAAAGGTAGACAATTGGATCTTGGGGAGAGCAGATCTCCGACTCAGATTTTCCAGTGGAATCTACTGCACGCTTCCCACCAACTGTGTGTGTATGTGTGCGCATTCGGGGCTGATGGTGATGATGGCGATGGTGACGATGGCGATGGTGATGATGGCGATGATGATGGTGTGGGTGATGGTCATCATAGTACTAGAAGCACTTAGACAAGTAGGTTGGCTACGTCAACGTTTGCATCAAAGCTTCCACAGACTTGGAGCCTTCTAGTACCCAAAGCTTCCACAGACTTAGAGCGTTCTAGTAGCCAAAGCTTCCACAGACTTAGAGCGTTCTAGTAGCCAAAGCTTCAACAGACTTAGAGCCTTCTATTAGCCAAAGCTTCCACAAACTCAGGGTTTTCCTTCGGCCAAAAGCTTCTCATGGAAAACTCCACTCCTCCCGATGCGAGGCTCTCTCAAGAAGGCTCTCAAGCAGGCTCTGAAGCAGGCTCGCAAGCAGGCTCTCAAGCAGGATCTGAAGCGGACTCTCAGCGATAGTGCACAGTACTGGTATAGCAGCGAAGACTGCAGGCAGTGAAGACCGGCATAGGTCCGTCTCGGGCCGCCAGTTGTATATAGTTCCATAGGCCCACGCGCACATCTCTATGAATCGACTATAGACGACTATAGGCTGCGCGTCGCGCAGGGGTGCACAGGAAGCTTGTTATGAGCTGCGCGTGTGCGCGTGAGCGCGTAGCGCAGTCTATAGTCGATTTGCACTTTTGCCGATGTAACTATACAAAGTGTTCCGGATTTGTAAAATTCAGTTCACAGGAAAGTATGGAGATTGAAGGCAAGGGCGATGTGATTATGGAATGTGTTCTTAGGGATGGATCGGTTTCTTCTTTCCGTGTTTGTGATATTTTACATGTTCCTAAGTTAGGACATTCTCTGATTTCATGGAGAAAATTACGCACTAAAGGATATACAGAGTTTGGGGAGGGGGATTTCATTTCAATTAATAAAGAAACAAAAGTTATGTTTGAAGCTGTTTTTGATGGAAATTTGTTTAAAATTCCTGAGATTTCACAATCAGCCCATATTACTTATGACTTCTGGCATCAGGCTCTTGGACATTTGGCACCATCCTCGATGGATCATGCAATAAAGTTATATTCCGACACCGATATCCCAGCAAAACCAAAGGACTTCATCTGCTCCTCCTGTGTTAAAAGCAACATGACACGGAAATCGCGACCGTCTACGTCAGGAAAGAAGAGGAATAAACTGGATCTTGTTCATTCCGACTTGAGTGGACCCTTTCAGGTTCCGTCATGTGGTAATTCCCTTTTTTACATTACTCTAATCGATGATGCTACAAGGGTTGCGTGGGTTCGATTTATGAAACAAAAATCAGAGACTACACAAATTATCAAAGATTTTGCTACAGAAATGGAGCACCAATTCCACAAGTCCCCGAAGGCTTTTCGAACGGATAATGGAGGGGAGTATGTTACCAAGGACTTGAAAGGGTTCTTTGAGTCAAAGGGAATTATACATGAGTTTACTCCTCCTTATTCCCCTGAGTCAAACGGAGTTGCAGCACGTCTTAATCGAACTATAGGAGAAGCACTTAGAGCTATGCTTGAAAGTGCTATTACCTACCATAAAGAGTTATGGGCTGAGGCTGTGTTAACCTCAATATATATAAAAAATCGTCAACCTCATTCGGCACTAAAGAATCTAACTCCTGATGAGGCTTTTTATGGCTCGAAGCCATCGATCCAGTATCTTCAACCTTTCGGCAGAGAATGTTATATCCATGTACCTTATCACAAACGAAAGGACGGAAAGAAACTCTCTCCGAGGGCACAAAGAGCTATTTTTACCGGATACACCAATACCATTAATCATTATAGAGTGTTCCTACCTGATACGAAAAGGACCATAGTATCTGCAGACATTTTCTTCCCCCCTTTTAAGATAGAAGGGGTTTCACCCCAAAGAAAGAAATCGATTCACCAGCACCAAATTCCATCCTCTCAAACATCTGTCGAGTACACCTATACTAATACATGTGAAGGAACTGATGATTTGTGGAGATAATGGATGAAGGAAAATCCTCAAGTAGCTAATAATATGTTTGATACTGGTCATCCAACTATTGATCAAATTATATTAGCAGACTTTAGGGTTGGTAAGAGAGATGAATATCTTGGGGCTCCCTATTGGGTTTACGACGATAACGATGTAGCTTATCGCGAAGCCTTATCTGAACAACCAGTTGAAGACGATATTCAAAGTGTCGATGGTTCCGAACATACAGCAATTCCTGAAGATCATTTCTTTGAAAAAGATGAAGAACATCAAAATCCGGACCAACAATCTCAACTTCCATTGGGACATGTCGGTCTTCCTCCTGCATGGCCTATGCAGCCACCACCAATTCCATTTGGACAGGTTGTCACGCGTGCTGGAAGAATTGTCAATCCTCCGGATCATTATGGATTCTGAAATGATGCAACAATGCTCAATGTACCTCCTTGATCTCCTTCTCCAACTCCTGAGTTGGAAGGACTTGAAGGAAGTCAATGGGCAAATTTGAGTGTACTACTAATAGACGAACCAAAGTCTTACCGACAGGCCAAAGCATCACTGCAATGGTCAGATTGGAAGAAGGCTATGGAAGACGAGTTAACATCACTCAAGGAAAATGATGTCTGGGATGTTATCCCAAAACCGATCGGAAGGAAAATTGTTGCAAGTAGATGGGTATTTAAAGCTAAAGGAAATGCTCAAGGAGAAGTCGAAAGATATAAAGCACGGTTAGTTGCCAAAGGATTCTCACAAATGTTAGGCCAGGATTACGATGAAATATTCGCCCCCATAGTTCGTTAGGATTCTCTTCAACTTTTACTAGCTATATCAGCATGTAAAGGATGGCGACCTAGGCAACTGGACATCAAAACTGCATTCTTAGATGGGATTTTGAAGGAAGAAGTTTATATGGATCTATCGGAAGGCAGCCGGATAGATGGAATGGTTGCAAAGTTAAAGAGGTGTATATACAGATTGAAACAATCTCCGAGGGAATGGTACTACCGGTTAGTAGAATACATAGGACCTTTCGGATTTGTTATCACTGCTTGGGATCCCTGTATTCTCATTCACAAATCAGGGAATCTGTTTTTGGCTATATATGTGGACGACATTACATTGTTTGGAGCTACTGGAGAACTAAAAGAGCAAACCATTAACGTATTGAAGACAGAGTTTAAAGTCAACCATATGGGTGAGCTCAATTGGCTTCTAGGAATCCAAATAACCTTCACCGACAATGGGATCACTCTATCCCAAACAACATTTATTAATAAGATTCTGAACCATTTTTCAATGCAAGATTGTAAACCTGTTTTGACACCTATCGACCCTAACCACCGGTTGAAGGGTATTGAAGTCGATGAACAGCGTACTGATACAACTGCATATCAACAAATAATCGGATCTTTGATGTATTTAGTTACTGGGACTAGACCTGACCTGGCATATACAATCACTCACCTCTCTCAATTCAACTCATCTCCCTCGGTCACGCATCTTACGGCCCCAAAATGAGTACTTCGATATCTCCAAGGAACAAAGGATAGAAACCTGACTTATCCTTGGAATAATCAACTCAAAATGATGGCATATACGGATGCATCTTACGGCCATTGTTTAGATACAAGATGAAGCTTTTCAGGGTATATATTTCAACTTGGAAACGTGTATATCTCCTGGAGATGTCGGAAACAGCGGTCTGTTGCTACCTCTACCTGTGAGGCTGAGTATATGGCACTTGCTATGATGACAAAACATCATCTTTGGTTGAAGCGTGGACTTCAAGAGTTATTGAAAAAGGATATACCGACAGCTCTCTTTTGTGACAGCAACGCCGCTATAGATGTGGCATATCACTTTACTCGAGAACAAATTGATAAAGGAAATGGTTCTGTTATATATGTACCGTTGGAGGAAAATTTGGCAGATATATGTACAAAGGGAATGACAAGATATGTGAACGACCACTTATGCTCAAAAAATATTTGGATCAAAGTGAGAAGGGGTATTGAAAATATGGAAGTATCTACATTTCTCTTACTAGTGTTTGTACCTTTCTTTTTATTCTCCATAAGTATGGAAGGTCTTTGCGGATAAGAATAATGTGGTGTGTTAATACTTTTGTTATCTGTTATCATTAGATGTCTAGAAAGTTCCGGTTAGAACTTGTCTAGAATCTTCTTTTTAGTTCCGTTGGAAAGGGATTTATCAGCGTTTATCTTTTAGAATGCGCCTAGATTGTTCTAATGGTTTCTTTACGGTTCTTGTTTATAATTATGTACAGTTGAAGAGTTTTTTTTTACTGTTTTAGGACATTGTTCCGCGACTGTGGTCATGGACAATCACTCCTTATTTTATGTATATATAGATACTGTTTTCCAGTTGGAGAACAGTTCTTTAGACTTGCTCTGACATCGATAAGAATACAATAATATCTTCTCGATACCTCCTCCTTCAGTTTTATATGATCTTGTTTCGCACAGTTCTTTACTTCGTTACTTTTATCATATTATTGCTTCGGATTCTCTTCGTTAGATTTTAACCGATCTATTCGTACTTTCGCACCTTATTCTATTAGTACCCTGCCGCTTATCCCTCACCCAAACCTCTCTTAATCACAACCTCCACCTCAACATCGTAAACGAGTGTTTCAAAAAAGTAAACCTCTCCTCTGCAACCCACGTACTCTCCTTAACTTCCACACTCGTCTCCTCCTCCGTATTAACATCCCCCAACCCCTCTCCCGTAACCAAATACACCTGCACCTCCCTCCCCTCTGGCACGCCCTTAATCTCTGTCTCCCACCCCCGTTCCGCACATAAATTCACCACCGCAAGATTAACCCACCCGTCCTCCACCGCCGCACTCACATCCAACCACCCCACATTCTTCGTACTCTGCAACCAAGTGGGATTCGTCCTCCCGCCATAAGTCCCGCAGCACATATGCACCCCCAGTGTCCTCCCACGCATATACTTTGCAAACAAGAGGTACACCCACCACGTCGCCTGCTTCACGAGCCCCGTGTCAGTAGTCATGAGTGGGGAGATCACATTCACGCTCTGCGCGATGTTTGCCATCCCTACGTGTGCAGACTGTCGGATGAAGACGTTGCACCACACGCCCGTAGCCAGCATGTCCGAGACGGTGTAGCGCTCTTCTGCGCCTTTATCGCCGGGGGCGCGGACGGGATCCCAGATGTTCCATTCATCGAAGAAGATTTTCGGACGCTTGGTAGTGCCTGAAGAGATCCGCCCCATGTCGATTAGGGAGGCGCAGATCCCGATTGCGCATTCGGCTGCGAGGGGACCGGGGGCGTTGGGGAGGTGGCTGGCGGTGTTAGTAGCCTTAGGGGGGAGAGGGAGGGGACGAACTCTTTGTCGGCGGTGTAGGCGTGGATTGAGTGCATGTCGATCCACTTTATGTATTCGCCTAGGACGTGGCGGTCCCCTGGATTGTCAGCGCGGAGAAGGGGAGGAGGAGAAGGAGGGGGGTACATTCGACATAGCCGAGCTCTCCGCAGAGGATCAGGTTGATGTTTGGATCCAGTAGCTTTAGTGCTTTCGCCCACTAGTACGCCTTTTTTTGCGTAGTCCTCTTTCGTTGACTGCGCCACCTGCCACTCGCCGTAACACTCGTTGCCTAAGGCCCAGTACTTAACGTTATACGGCTCCTCTTGGCCGTTCGACCGCCGCAGGTTCGCCCAGTAGTATCCTTCGTGCCATTGCAGTACTCCACCCACGCGAGTGCTTTCCCCTTAGCCCCTTCCCGTTTCCTCGGTGGGCTAGCATACCTTCATCCAGCGTCCCCGTGCCCATATTCAAACACAGATACGGCTTCGTCCCCGCCGCCTCGCACCACTTCATAAACTCGTCCGTGGCAAACGCATTAGATTCCACCCCGTTCCAGGCGAGTTCCGGACGCTTTGGCCGTTTCTCGCGCGGCCCAATGCCGTCGGTCCAGTGTGCCATCGGTCCAGTGGTATGTCGCGACGAAGTTGCCGCCGGGGTACCGCACCACCGGACACCGCAGCTCTTTTATCGCGGCGATGACGTCGGTGCGAATGCCATTTTCGTCAGAAAGCGGGTGCCCGGGGGAGTACAGGCTGCCGTAGATACAGCGGCTTATGTGTTTGTGGTTCGTTAGTGGAGAGGGGGAATGGGGAGGGGGAGAGGGACTCGGTGAAGCCGGAGTAGATTTCGGGGGCGATGGGGGAGAGGAGGCGGTCTGGGTCTATGCTGATTGAAGGGGCCGAGGTGACGGGGGTAAAGGTGTAGGTTGTCATGGTTGCGTGTTGCGGTTGTGGTGAGGTGGAATGAGAGTTGGGTGTTGTGGTTGTTATAGAGTACTGTACCACGACTATATGTCGGGCAGAGCTTCTCCGAGATATTTGACGCAGGGATGGAACTTCACAAACCTTCTTACCCCGCCAACACGGCAGAAGGCGTTTCAGCCGGACCCGCAGATTGCCTAAATAGAAAGAAGCGGAGTAATTGCCCAAGCGATTCCGCTGTGCAGTCAAAACGTCATCCCACGCGGCAACGGGCGGAGGCTAAGTGAAAACAAGCATTGGATTACATGGGAACGGATTTACTGACGCCTAAGTACTATTGGCTACAGGAGGGTGAGCTTCAACTTGATCATCTTCGCTGCCGACGTGCGAGAAGCGATGCACGGGAACGGGAAAATACCGCATGTACGGAACCCAATCGGGGGTCGATTGATACTTGGTGGTTGCCGATGCTGTCCTGCCGCTGGGATTGAGTACATACTTTCAACGTCGATCACAACTACTGCCGCGGTAGAAGGGGTGCCCAGGTACTTAATTAGAGTCTTCGAAATCGGGGCCAAGTAGAGATCACTAGCTAGATTTCGTGTAGCAGCACAATCTCGAGTTAGGCCAAAGACTCGCCACATCCCGTCCTTGCCGCCTGATCTACACCGTTACAGCCCAGCTTCGCGATTGAATTAATCTGAGCTTAGCCTGAACATCCGGAGCTTTTAGCCGGGTATTTAAGCTTCCCATCGCGAAACCCCGGATTTCGAAAACAATAAGCTACCCGGTATTTCGCATGCATTACCGACGTCGACATCCCATAAACCTTCCACTCAGGTATGTAGGGTCATCTCTCTGAGGAGTATATAACTACACTGTTCCGGACTCCTTGTACTGGAGGTGCAATAAAAACACACGCTGCCTTTGAATCACCGGATACCGACCTCCAGGCACCATCATGGCGCTCCCGCCAAAATGGTATCAGTTCCTTATTGGCCTCTTTGCGTCGATAGGTTCTTTCAACTTTGGCTACGACTTGGTCAGTACGGTTCCTAACCTCGGAGTTTAATTTACTGACGGGAATGCATGGGCTGTAGGGTATCATTGCACAGGTCGTCGCCTCAGATGCGTTCACGAAGAAATTCTCGCCAAACGCGGATCAAGTGTATGATCTCCCTCCTCCTGCATTTCCCGCTAAAAAACTACCAGTGGTCTTGTCGTATCCCTCTTCACCGCGGGCGCATTCTGCAGAGCCTTTGTTGCCGGCTATCTCGGTGACATGGTTCGCATTTCTCTCTCATCCAACGCGTACTCTAACATCCCTAGGTCGGCCGAAGAGCCACCATCGCTTCCGCATCCGCAGTGTTTATCCTCGGCGGAGCATTGCAAGCTGGTGGTCAGGTACGCCTTCCTGCCTCCCCTAGCCAGATTGTCTGACGCCGCGGTAGAATATCTGGTATCTACAAGCTGGCCGGTTCGTAGCTGGAATCGGCGTCGGAACGTTATGTATGATTGTGCCATTGTACCAGGCCGAACTCGCACACCCGACGATTCGTGGTCGCATCACGGCGTTGCAGCAGTTCATGTTGGGTGTTGGTCTGTACCACCCGCCGGCTGGGCTTTCCAATTGATACTGACAGCTTCAAGGCGCATTATGTGCATCCTGGATCGGCTACGGCTGGTATGTACGTCCCTCCTTTGTCCCTCCCGTACTAACGCATACAGCTACGTCGGGTTCTCTTCCCACGACGACCGGCAATGGCGGGTACCTCTCGGGCTGCAATGTATCCCCGCCGGCATCCTGGGGCTCCTAATCTTCCTCTTCCCCGAGTCTCCGCGGTGGCTTATCGACAACGACCGTGTTCCGGAGGGGCTACAGGTTCTTGCGAACCTGCACGCACATGGGGATAAGGAGGATCCGTGGGTGCGCGTGGAGTTTTCGCAGATTCAGGAGTCGTTGGCGTTCGAGCATGATCATGCTGCTAAGACGTGGGGGGAGTTGTTTAAGAATAAGGCGAACTTTCGGAGGGTGTTCCTGTGTGTGGCATTGCAGGGGAGTATTCAGATGACTGGGGTTTCTGCGAGTATGTTTCCCTTCTGAGGTCGCGGGGGTGGCTGACAGAAGGGGGTAGTCCAGTATTACTCCCCCACGATATTCGCCCAAATCGGCCTGAACACAGAACAAACCCTGAAATACCAAGCAATAAACTCCAACATTGTACCTCCCCCTCCTCCCCTCCCTACTAAAACCCCTCACAGGCCCTTATTGCCCAATTCCTCTGCATCCTCTTCATCGACCGCCTCGGCCGTCGCTGGCCCCTAATCACCTCCAACATTGCCAACGGCCTCTGCTTCCTGGCAGGCATGCTCCTCCTCCGCCAATTCCCCCCCGCCAGCGACAACCCACGCTCCGCACAAATCGGTTTCATCGCCACAACCTGGATCTACAACTTCTCCTTCTCTTCCGCGTGCGGACCGCTATCCTGGATCATCCCCGCGGAGGTGTTTAATACTACCACGCGCTCGCGCGGCGTCTCTATGGCTACCATGGTTTCCTTCGCGGTGAATACGATGATTGGACAGGTTACCCCCATCGCGATGGAAAGGGTCGCGTGGAGGTATTATATCCTCTTTGTGGTGTGTAATTTTATGAATGCGGGTTTCTTTTGGGCTCTCCTGCCGGAGACGAGTAAGGTTCCGTTAGAGGCGATGGATAGTTTGTGGGTGGAGGCGCCGTGGTTTGTGCCCATCATGAGGAGGAGGGATTATCTTGAGGAGTTGGAGCGGGAGGTGGAAGAGAAGGCGGGGGGCGGGAAGGAGGTTGCGTGAGGATAGTGGGGTGTAATTATGGATTGTTTTCTTGTGTCATGATGGAGCGGTTAGCAATGAATGCTGCAATAACGAGCGCCATATGAAAAACTTGTTCGTATCCGTCACTTGTTTGCGCGTTTGTGAGAAATTTAGAATGGAGGCGCCATTGCCGTCTGTCTGCGTTCCGATATACATTTGTCATTTTGGAAGAACCCATCCCAACCGAGTGATACCTCCATGACCGAGTGCGATATCGATATCTGAGAAGCCTAAACATGCAACTGCCGTTCCGACGTTCTGTAGAAAGTATAAACTGACACCTGGCACTATTAGAACCCGATTTCTGCTATTTTCGGGGGTCTTTGGTTCGAAAATGCCTTACCAGCCTAGTGTATGTGCATACGGGGATTGACTCTGGAATTCGAAAAGATTACTCTGAGTGTCAGCTGGAGTAATGTTACCCTGTTGACGGATTCACCACACCAAGTACCATAGGTGAAACAAATCGAATGACTTAAAGTGTCGCGTGAGGCACTATTTGCTGTTGATCGTCTACTTTCAGCCCGAGGCAGTGGAGCCAACCTTGGACTACGCACTCCTAAGTAGTTATGTCCCTTTTAGAGGCTGGGATTTCGACAATATCAAGATTTCAAATATTAATGTTAGCACTGTGACGGATTACCATTCTTCTTAAGGCGGCAAAGCGCCGTTGTTTTCTCGCCCCGGAAATTGCACAGAGATCTGTAAATTAGAACAAATATAAAGGACAATTAATATGGCTAAGGAGCCTCGAGCTCTGGATCCCAAGGCTCGGCTAATGAAGATGGGTTTTTGAAATAAATGTGGTTTTTCCGGGGAAAGAATTAAACAAGATGCACTATTACCGACTTTTATTTAGGATAATATTCTGTTGGGTCATATTATTTAGAGTACCTACCTACTTGGCTAGTTTTTATATAAAATTAGGTAGATTATTCAATAAAGTTATTGTAGACAAAAACGCAGAGAAGAATTCGGGTATTTGGGGATTTAGAGTCTTGTTACTCGTTGATTCGCTTGCAGCTTGGGTTTGTAGTTTGTGAGAGTGTGGGTGGTGTTGCTCTGTTGTGTTCCGTTATAATTTAATGACAAAGTTGATGGAGTAGTCATGTCGGGTTTATGACTCTAGTCACTAAAGTTTAGTGTGTCGGTAATAATTCTAAGTAGTCATTGCATTTTGTCGCAACCTTCAAGCGCCCAGGAAGAAACCCAAAAAAATTCTTGCTCTGGTATATTGATGATGCAATTTTCTTTTCCCCTTGTTTTATTTTTTAATATGTAAGGGTTATCCTACAAAACATTCATCATAAGAGTTATCCATCACGAAAGCAAGAGCTATCCTGCTATCCTACACAAAAATGGCCATGAGGGTTATGCTACGTGATACAGACCTACAGAATCATCTTGCATAAAAACCGTACTATTATCAAAGGTAAGAGGTGGCTAAAACTGGCTATGAATTTGAGGCGAAGAAGTAAGCTCACAGGTGCTTGGTCATTGAGAACATTCCCATGCGATAGTCTTTCAAAGACTCATAGCAATTGTAAACATAATTATTGCTAATGCAATCCATCTGCAGGGCAACCACTGACTTCTCTATGTTCATGCTTACAGACGTCCAACCATATATACACCGTAGTGAAGGCAGTCGGCAACAAGACCATTGTACCAACCGCAGCTCCCATAAGTCTCTTGAATTCCACTTTCGCGTCTCCGGACGAGCTGTCACTATACTCTACATAGTAAACATGGCAGTATTAGGGCTTTCAGATTGTGGCCACAAGATTTAGAAACGATACTGCATACTGCAATGTAATGCACTACCGTCAGGGAGCATGCGGCGTAGCCGTACCTCTCGAGTTGTATGCTGCAAGCAATATATAATTCTCAGTAGCCGTAAAGAACTTAGAAAATTATTAGTGCCGCTTTATGGCGCTGAGTTGCTGCCGAGCTCCAGTGAAGGTATGAGGGTGGCGGATGAGCCTTCCTCAAGTTGCCGAATGTAGCAATCACATACCCAGACCAATAGTTAAACAGTATACCGCAGTAGCGTGCAGATCAGGTGTCGGCACCATTCTTCGGGAAATCTGGAAGGATACCGTGACAAGCCAGTGGTCAAAGTCACTGGTCAAAGTAAGCTCATCAGCATGTACGATATTTGACATCGCCAATGTCGTAGGGAATCAGGGAATGTACTTGGGGAATTTCTTCCTCGATGATATCATAAGCATGGGCTCAGGCCCCTCTTTCCAAGTTCCTTATTGCATCGAGCTCGATCGGTGGTATCGTGCTGCTTGAGGAATTGGTGACTAAAGACGTCATGGCTGGTACTTCGTGGATGATGGGTGCACAATAGTACATCGTGTCTCATTTCAGCTGCAATATCGGATTCCTCACTTCGCCAACCGTATACGCCGTTCTCCAATAGTTGAATGTTAGTAGAATAAAAGTTGATAGATTATAAGTCGGAGAAGCACAAGGATGTAAAAAAGCAATCCATGGAAATCTTCTGTGATCGATACGCCAAATTCGGCCAAATGTCCGTGTCAGTATCTCGGAATGCTCCGACATGGCAGGTTATTAGCCGCCAGAGAAGATCAATTCCCAAACGCAGCCGAAACCAATGCTCTGAAACAGGCTGAGGTGACTTGTCCGTCGACCTTTGATTCGGGATGAAGGTCTCACAATTGAACCCTAGCCCTTGGTCAAGGTTACTCCATTGGGACTGCTTTACTTGACGTTTACTGGGGAAGGATTCAGTCCGTAACAAGAACTAGCTACATACAGCTTAGATCAGCACTCGCATTGATCTTATTATTTAAGTCCTGATTGATTACAGATGGGTGAACAATTAGGTAAGTAGAGAGCGAAGAACTTGAGGAAGAGGAATTCGAAGAGGGAGAAGGAGAAGGATGGACACCAGATACCGAGACTTGTCTCTGCCACACTGAAGGAGATCACAGCTGTTATAAATGTGTTGTACGTGCTGAGAGAAACCCAGAATAGACACTTGTCTCCTGGTATCTACTGGACACGAAATACACGGAGTCAAGACCGAATTGGTGTTCTATATCATGCAGTCACCGGCTACCAGGTGCGGAGTCGTGCAGGTAGTTTCAACAACAGCGATAGAAACCTGCAAAGTATGGAAGTTTTGTTGAGGGCCGCGTGTTCAGGCAAGTTTTAGACAACCCAAATTTAGACGACTCTGAGAAACCAGCTGGCTTCAGTGCTTCGGTCAAGGCGTGAAATGACTTCAAAGTTGACCGTCCGGAAACACACCGAACTATAGGGCTCAAGATCTCGAGTGACGACATCGGGGATTTGAAACTGCCAGCTCACGCCAAGTAGGCCGCAACTAGGCCCGATCGGACTTTGACCCAACGAGATAGAGTAAGTAGATTAAATTCTACTCTTCTACAGCTGACGAAGCCCCGAATGTGGGGAACCAGGCCCGATCGGTCCATAAACTTCGACCCACACCATCCCAGCTAATTCATACTGTTCTTTCCTTAAGCTGTTTCCATTAACATGCGGAAACTCAGTTGCAAATCCTCTAGAGCTAAAATCAAATTTCTTCAATACTACGTATGGATCTAGTCACTTGGTATTGAAGGTTTATCCAAATGTAACATTGAACACTGCGGAGCACATGGGTGGGTCAAAGAAATGAAGGCTTCTAGTTCCAGTGCATCCGTAATACTGTCTGTTCAGCTCATTTCCTACCCTATCCCTATATAGTGCAGTGATCGTCTAGTCATAAATCCCTAGGTAGTTGGTTGATCTATGGCTACCAGTATGAGCGCGAATTAATGATGTTGGTCATAAAACAGTGACCCCCAACATATCCAAAAATTCTCACCGATTCAACCAATTAACAGTGTGAACCACTGTAGATCAACCAGCAACTGTGTGGTAAAGAATTCTCCTTGAGATTTGCTACGGGCCAACCTCAATCTCCAAAAACCGAGCATGCAGGAATAGTTATGTCAGCTGTATACTGCTTCTGGCTCTATCCGTGATTTTTGTAGTTTGTGGCAGCTTGCGTACCCAACACCAGGCGAGGGTACGTTTCTATTCGCTTCAAGGCTCAAACTCGCACGAGTAGCTAGAAAATTTCCAGAATGGACAAATAAGCTGCTTGGATCTTGCAACACTAAGGTTAAACAGCCACGGTTATAGCGTAGAAACATGGTAATAGGGCCTTCCCGCCGCCACTTTGGTGTCGGTCGTTCAAGCCTTCGTTTTAGACTGCCTGAACGACATTGAATCTGCCGTTTTGTGGAGGCCACACCCGAGAACTCCACTGCCGGTGTTGAGTATGATTCTGCATCGGCAGTTTGATCTCTCTGCCTACTTATAGACAGATTAGGTGAGATCGGTGAGGTAGGGTATATATATGACTAGCTCGTCGGTAATTGCCTACCTCGCATCGGTAACTTGTACTAATCTAATGGCTGGTCTTTCTAATTCGGCACCGTATAATCTTACGGTATAGAGCTGGCGAACTTCCATCTGTTGGTTTCACTTCTATGTAGGTTTGCGTGCTCAGTGTGGCTTATACGCCTTGCATGGAGCAGCAGATGAACTGGGAGCCGTTAGGTGTGAGGCATGTGCCAAAATGTTGCATATAGCCACATTGCGGCATTTGGGTCCTGGCGAATGGAAGCTTTCGGCCGGTTCCAACTCTACCATCCCGGGCTTCTAAGCCCTCCCGCCGCGCGTCTTGGCTTTTGACCAATTGGCTAGCAGTACTTCTCAAGTACCTACGCGATACAATGCAAACGCTATCGCTCATGTATCTTACTGGTAGCGAGAGGTACCGCGTTATTTGGCTGAATGTGCGAACTTTGCAGCCCTTTCGGGAACATTATTCCGAGCGATCTCTACCGTTCGTTTTTCCTCAGACTTCACCGAGTTAGGTACCGAAAACGGTTTATTTTTTCCTATTAAAAACGCTCTTCCTCATTGGATATACAATAAAATCATCTAGATTTACTGGACTATACCGCACATCTTAAGTATCTCATCTATTGATTACTGTTCGTTCTTTATGCACTGTTGTAGTTAGGATAGCAACGATTACACATGTCTAGCGCCGTGCTACTCGGAAGTAGGACCAGAGTCCTCGGATCGACTTACTTCCCCACTAGGTCATTGGAGCATCTTTACAAATGCTTAGGTTAAATGGTACTCTGAGTTTATGAACACGATTGATCACCAAGACGCGAGTGATATTGTGTGAAGGTGTGTATTCCTCGACTGTAAACGCCCTGCCAGCCGCGTTTGTGGCCCATCGGCAGAATAGTACCCTTATTCAAATTTGGGTCACAATTGAAGTCAACCTCACACACAAGGGGTTTCATCCTCGGCTTCGGGGGCGTGTATACCGGACAATTACACATTCCGTACTGACATAGGTTTACCCGGCACAGTCGTGGGCGGCAACATCGCAAGGCTTCAGGTTTCGCCGAGCTGGACTAGGCGCTGGTTTTTCATGCAATCCTGAATCCTTATGCAGGTCAACCAGATGCTAGAAACATTCGGGCTGGCCTGCATGTTACAAATCTTGGGCCGGGCAAGACCATGTCTCTAGGCAAGCTGCTGCACCTACAAATTGTGGACGGTGATTGCATTGGAGTGGGGTAAATACATCCCTTGGCCTCTGGGCGCCATGCCGTGCGGCTGTATTGAATGATAGGTAGTGTGAGTGTTCTAGGAAAACTTGGAGAACATCGATGCGACAACATGCAGTTGACATTAATTAAGCACAAGCTCACCATTAGCTACCAATACTAGTCTTTGAGTCCAGATGGAAAACCAAAAAGAAACAGTTAGGCAGAGCCAGAGGCATTCCAAAGATTAAGAATGCGCATATTCCCATTACCCATTATCCTAATTAACTCTTAACCCTATCATCTCTCGTGATCGCATGAAAAATTAAAGACCTCATCGCGGTAGCTCCCGGTCAATCATTAGTCGTACTTCGTTGGTTTCTGGGAGGCGTTAGCTTTGCCGAAAATATATCCATAGAGCTATATCAGGGAACTTACATTATCGAAATAGTGGGCGACACCGTTCTCGGTGATGACATCCGTCCTGACAATCCTTGAATCGTTGACATAGAAACTACCGCCTAACTGGGTGATGTTTAAAGTCGCACCCGATGCCGCTTTGAATGTTCCTACGACAAAATCTGGCGAGTAGATAACGGAACCGAATAGGATGACATCCAGGACACTTGCACAGTCGAGGGGATTCAGAGGCGCGAAAGTTGTGACACTTGGTGTTTTGTCAATCTTGTGGCCCACACCCTCCTTCTTGATTGCTTTCCAAAAGGTTATCAGCCCCGTTTGCTTAAGGGTGTCCGTTACAGTTTCGGGAAGGGTAAAGAAGCTGTTACACGCCCGTCAGCACCACAATTAATAAGACTGACAGGGTGTACGGACGCTGTAACAGGAAAGATCCAACCATATTTCCACTTAATCGGAGTACTAACGGTGGTAACTGTTGTTCCGAGACCGCTGGAGATTTGCAACACCTGCGGAGGCTCGTAGCCTCTTTTGTAGGGGGATTTGGACGGTATAAGGCTTGTGACCACTCTTTGACCAGTCGACTTCTTTTGAGCAATGTTGAAGAATGCGGGATTGTCGAGAAACGATTCTTCGACGCCGACAGGATATGTGACTTTTTCTTCTTTGTAATAATTCCTCTTCAAAACGACGGTAGGGGCATGTGTTATCTGGTACGAAACATCATATTCACTTTGGCGGCGAAATAAGCGAGAACCGGCGACGTTTACCGGAGCAAACATATTTACTTGGGTACCGCCAGCTCCCATTTGTTCTGCCCTTGCGACCACTGCTGGTGCGGCTAGTAGCGCGCTTGCGACGCCTGCGAGCTCGGGAGTGCTTTGGGTCGCCTCGGTAAGACCCATACCTGCAGTGCCTTGAGCATTGGTGTAGGCGATGAGGAAAGCTGGGGCAAGGATGAATAGCGATGACAACCGCATTGTGGCGGGTAAGTGTGGAGAAAGTAAGAGATATCCGATGACACTGCTCAGACCTTTCCCGTAGGTTGTGCCCGGCTACTTATATCTGGGAGCATGGATGGATTACGGCGGGAGTTTCCCGTCGTCACGTCACCAATGTGATAGAAAGCAACGCAAGGCTGTCCAGATCCAGCAAGCGTACTAGCTGATCTACCAACATGCAACCAATAGGTACATATGAATCAGTCGATTCGTTATAAAAAGCATGTATCGCAGGACGTATAGGGATGTACCGTATGCATGGTCCGCTTTTCAGAAACTCAGCCCAGCGCAGTCGAGATGTTCAGTGCAGCATGCTCTGCCAACGACACAGAGTAAATGCAACCCATCTTGCATATTTGAGAACATTGTTCAACACGTCGCGTCCGCTGACATTCCAACTCTTATAATATCTATCAAATCGAATTAACCATTCGCTTGTAACAAAAGCGCTGAAAAAAATACTGGTAACCTATCAACAACGCGCTGAATAAATAATGAGACCGGACAATGGAGATTAAAATAGAATATTACGTTACTTTATTGGCATTACTTCCATAATTATCGTGCGCTTCTATCATATGTAAGCCACCTACATATCAGTATACACACTGCATCTTGGCTAAGATAAAACCCCACAACTTCTTTGGAACCGCTGATGCCTGAACATCCTTGGTGCGTTTGTCTTTGATCGTGATTGGTGCCCGCAACGGTTATGCAAAAGCAAGGTCACCTATCGCGATGAAATGTTACTTCATTGAGGTACCAGTAATAAGTCTTCAAATGCAACTCTAATCCGAAGGGTGTGTTATCTTGTACGACTTATCGATCGAACCAAAATACGGCTATGCCTGCAGGGTGGTGAATATCGCATTCAACTTTAATCAACTTACTACACGTCCGCAGGCCGTGTGCTCAAAAATCTGAAGCGTTATACACACGGTCACCTCAGCTCCGACCTTAGCATTCCGAATTCCACAACGAATATTACAAACCGACAAGCCTAGAATTCTTCGCCATGGGTAACCTCACTACCCCGACAGATGTCCATTACATACTGGGGGTGACGAAGTGGTTTTGGATGCCAATGCCTGATGGCTCAGTTGTCCGTGCCGTCGCCGTCACCAGCTCACAGGGCTCTACTTGGGTTGCAGCGTACGCATTGCTCCTCATCCTCATATTCGTTGCTATCGCCCGTATTCTCAAAGATATCGTAATTGGAATTTTTCCTCTCCGCGGAAACGGCAACCGGTATGCCTTGCTGGTCGGCTATTACAACACAAACGATCCCGTCTCGATCATAATAATCGCCGTCTCGTACTGTTGGAAGATCTTGTTTTATGTCAACGGGGATGGTCTATGGGGAATCGACTGGAATACATTCTGGTTGGGAGTCTCGCTCATTGTTTTTGCTCTCGGCATGCTCACAGCGAACGCGGTCGGTGGTGTCCTTGTTCCTGGAAATCTTCGTCTAGGCAATGTTGCCCGAGTGCGACCAGACAGCATTTTCTTCCCGAATTTGACGAACATCCCACCAGAAGTCTCCCAAAATTATATGGCATCACAGGCTTTTAGCGCTCTGGCAGATTTAAATCGGGTAGGAAGTAAGTTGAAAGACGAGAGAAAAATCATTTTCGGGCATTCGAATACGACTCCCGTCTCTGGTGGAGAAGACCCTCCGTATTCCTTCAACTATACTTATTCCATCAATGGCTACGACTTTGGCCTTCAGAGAGCACCAAGCCTTTTGTATACTGTGAGTGGCTCTTGCGAGACAGCGTATAACTGGAGATTATCAAGGTCGAACAAGACTGTGGAGATATACCAACCGTGGAAAGAACTCAATGAGAACCACACCATCGGAGTGTTCCAATTCGAAGAGAAATTACCACCGTATGTGGAATTCTGGCCCCTGAAAAAACCAAAAAATTCCAAAGATCCCGTTAGGGAGTATGCTATTGTTCCACACACTGCTCGACGGCCGAGTCTCAAAGCAAATACGGACGATATCTGGTATACGACCGAAGAAGCGAATGGAACGGCCCCGCTTACTTACCGAGTCAAGTCAGGAAGGCCGGCATTGTCCTGTCAGCAGAGAGACACATGGATGTATGGAGGCCGGTCGGTGGACTCAGAGTTGGGCTTACCCGAACTCGTCAGCTCGAAGGGCCTCAAGCTATCGAGGTTCATACAGGAGAACGTCTTCCAACGGGCGTTTTCCGCTCCAGCCGTGGCTAAAGTTACAAATACTTTAGGGTATTCGGCCCTCATCGGCTCTTCCCTAAACATAGCCTACACGGGCTCGGCGGATATTAGCCATGGAAGCGTCACAGCCGAGCTAGAGCGGATCATTCTCGTGTCATTTATATGGTCCCGCGAGGTAGTCCGATCCACAGTCCTCACTTCCAAAGCGATGCAGGATGGACTAGCGAATACTGCTATACCAAATGGGGCGAATGCGGTTCCGGACGAGGTAGCCGACTTTGTGGTTGAGGACGGAAATATTACAACAATGTCCGTCAACGTCCTTATTGCAACGCCTGCGATGTGTTTGCTTCTCTGGGTTTTCATCGGGCTGAAGGGAACGTTTATATTTGCCAATACATGGCGCAAGATCAAGAACGACAGCTTCCGAGCACGATACACACAGCGCACCATTGCATTCTCCGCCATTCAACTATACAGATACTTAGACGAAGAACTTAGCGGCGAAAGAAGATGGAAAGGCCGGTTATCTTTCACGCCTTTCGTCGATAATGTCACTACATACACCCGACGGTACTCCGAATTCGAAGTGGCTCCTGTGTCTGCACGAGTGACAACACCAACTACATCACCAATTTCAAGATATTCGAAGGCCAGCAATGAGGACGACGCCGCACATTACTTCAGTTCCGATGATCCCGGCGTCGAAGCGGCAGAGCAAAGTAAGCCCCTGGTATACGTAACGCCCTTTGCGCGACCTGCGCTTGTACCACTTCATCAGCGCAGCTATTCTTCACCGGAATCCAAGAGCTTCACCAGTGTGAGCACTATCCCAAGCTTTTCGTTTTCAGCCGCCAACCGACGACCAACTTCACATTATACAACACGCGATGACCAATTTGAGCTGGCAATGACGAGACATTGGCGTCCCAGCCTACGTCCAGATGATGATGTGCGGTGGAGTCAGGTGCAGAGGGATTGAACAAAGGCTACTTCGGGTTTCGTTTATTGTGTTACACGACCGTACGAGGACGGTAATTTATGATATATTTCTTTCTTTTCTTTTCTTACAATCTAATATTGAGCTTTCTTCCTTCAAGTTCATTGAAATAGAACTGTGTAAACTACGTGTGCCAAAACAAGAAGCTGTTATTCCGAAGAAACTCGATCAGACGAAAAAACAACTTCTGCCCACTTTAAAGTACAGCCCCATCACTGCGGGGTGGTCTGCGCATGCCACCCACAGCTTGTGTCGTTCATGCATGCATGAACTGTTCGTGGTGCATAAGCACCTCATTCAATCGCACCATTCCCCTGCTGATCAATTCGAGAAGAACAGACGAAAGCGAGAATAGATACTGAGCCAAAAGATTTATGGACGGAAATCAATGTAAACTCTTTCTTCATTTCGTTGCTTTTAATACCTGCTGTGCAAATTGTAAGTGCAAATACTATTCAGCAGTGTAAATTTTGATCCAAACCGACAATTGTCTGATTTCATTTACTCAGCTCAAGTATTCACAGCCTTCATTTCTTATTCCGCAGCTTGTCTTGAATATCACAAGGTCTTTCTTTATCAATATCTCAGTCTGTGAGTCTTGGCTGTGATTGAAAATTTTTTGCATAGTATCTATTTCAAACAACCAGCGCCAAGAAACTAGAGTTTCTTTTTCCCATAGCCATGCTGAAGAACAAAGGTTCCCCACTATCAAGGTGTTGGATTTGTGCGTTTGCGACTCATACCCAAAGCTGTGCAATGGCGTTTTGCGCCTCTTAAAAAGTTAACTTCCCACCTCCGCTGTGGTGCTGACCGCAGATGGCGGATGCAAGGGCTTGGAGCACATTGTTGGTAGAAGGCTGACACTTTCCACGCGGTACAGGGTATCTCGAATTTTGGTACAATTGTACCCTACACATGCAAGTGCTGGTGAACCCTAGATTCGCACTAGGATAGGAACGGGAGGGGTATCCCTTGCTTGAAATATTTTAGCGGCTGCATGTGGGACGATTGGGTTTCTCGTTAGTTAATAGTGTCTACCAATTGTAATCGTGTGAATTAATCCTCCAGCCAATAATACCGTAGAGTAAGCGAAAGTATTCTACGAACATGCAGTCGGTATATTCGCCGCCCTGCGCCTTCGTATCCCCCAAGAGGCTGACTGTAAACCAGCTGCGGCATCAAGTAGGCATAGTTTCGAGTTATAGTCGACCCCATTCTCGACGCCAATGGTAAGTGAGTGCCCGAACACGTAAACGCACCGCAGGGATTTTCAATACTTCCGGTGTGGTGCCAGCCTTAAAGTGATTGATATCTCGATTCCATACCCATAATCCCAGAGGATACCCGTAGAAATTGGAAGTGAGGTTACCTAACGTCACGAGTTGTGCTCATTTTCTTCACAGAGGTATAACCGTTTTAATAAGTGCTTGTTGCACAGTATCTCACTCGATATGCAATGACAACCATTATGTACAGCGAGCCATAGAAGGAGATAGTATTTAGTGATGAAGATCGCTAAGGAGTAATTCGATGGTGAGAATACCCAGCAGTGCTTGCAATTGAACTGTATTGGGATTGCCCGTTCTCGGAGCTCCATTCGTGCCAGTCGCAAGTTCTTTACAACCCGCAAAAATTTCCCCTCTTAGCTGCTTCCCATCTACATCTGTGTAACATTCATCAGTAGTTGGGTGTAATCTTCAACTCCAGGAGCTCTAGGAATAGTATGTACTCCGAGCTTCCGTTGGTTCGATATTCCGTATATTCGAATAAGTATTTCCCCACAGACACCATGATAACCCTATGCCTCGAGCAACCGGCTTCTCTGAGCATGACTACGCTCCATAAAACTAGGGCGTTTACATCTTATGTGTCATTGGTAATGCTGCAGGGAAACGTCTTCATTTGGCATATCCGCGTAAATAGACAGGTGAGCTTTAGTTGTTTTTGTATTCAAATATATGAGATGTAGTCGTGAAAACCCTAATCCAGCAGACAAGGCAAATCCGGAACTGATAGTTAAGCTGGGGCATGGATTTGCCTTGTACTGGTAATATATTCAAGGGACTAAGCTGCCGATCTTCGTAGGTTCATTTCTATTGGCTGGCTGAACGTCATCTCCCAGTGACTTTAGTATTGCTTATTGTGAATGATATATTTCGCTATATGTATCTGTTACGCCGCGCTAACAAAATCCGAACTTCCAGATGTTTCCTTGTCGCCCACCTTACAAGATGTCAGCCTACAAGACCCTGCGTTCATGTCTGATTCTAGCATTGGTTCTTGACCACACTACTGGCACCCACTATCGTACATATGAACCGCATGTACTAGATATCAGTCAGCTTAAAATAGATAGCACAAATCCGCATGGTCCGATGATAGTATTCGCAAGCAATTGGTATTACTCTTACACCTCTTCAGAGCCCATACAAAGGTAGAGAGGTCTCGCGCAAGGCTTGTACCAGCCCACAGCTGGTGAAAGTTCCCGTGTGAAGGATTTGAATCTCAGTGGCCATTAACGTCCCAGGAATCCCCTCCACAGTGAGTAAAAGCAGTGGAATAGCCAGTGCGTCTTTTGCCGTACTACTAACTCTGGCGGAACGACAGCTGTGGTGGATGTGGGGATGTTGGATTCAGAAACCTAGTGGGCTAGGGTTTCAATCATGAAGCCATCATTCGGTAGTGTACCGAACTTCGAGACTTAAAGGGCATCCGTCTAGGACGTTCTGCGCCAATGAAGCCCACACGAATCTCTATGGACTGAATTCCTGTTTGCAAAACAAGCTATCAAGAAACCTAGAGAAAATTAAGCCAAGGAACTAATTTTGGTCATGATGATCATGGGGAACAATCTAAAGCGGGATGTACAGTACAATCAAACACAGCACCAAGAGATTGGAAGGCAATTATGCGATCGCACGTACTTCATATGCCTAGGCAGGCATAATAAACCCTACCCCGCATCATTTGTCCACCGAGCCATGTACATAATTGATCGATTCAAGGAAATAGCGAGCACGAAACCGAGATCAAATTCCGGCCACCAGATACAGAAAACCTTACGGCACAAAAAATACCAACCACTAACCGTATTGTGAATAGTGACTAACGCCGCACCCATAAATGTTCATCAAAACACCTTAAAAAGTTCCCACGCGATGTACCAGCACCAACCAAACACCCTAAATATTAATATGATGTACCAACACCAACAAAACACCATAAAATACGGGCCGCAAATACCCCACACGAGCTGTCGATTCCTCAAAACCCAACCAAGGCTATGAAGGCAGAGATGCCAAGCTGCCGCGGGTGCCATGATGAGAAACCCCATCGCTAGCGTGGCATGGTACATAAATGATTTTGGCTTCGTAGTTCTCGCCACAGCCACCGTCACCGGGGTTTCTTCAACCGCAACAGGTAAGTGCCGATTCACTTATCTGACCGGCTAGCTAACTCACCTGTGGCTGAGGTTATACTGATATTCCTCCTGGCCATCTCCTTGTCCCCAATTTCTACCAATATCGATATCTCTGCCAATTCCAAGTGACCGTGAAACCTTGCAATCTGTGAGATTCTTTGTAATTCCCGATGTTCAGTAGAATATCAGCGCCGCTATCGAGTAGAAGGTGTATATGCTTGATGGTCCCACGTTCTGCAGCCAGTGTAAGAGGGGTATCATGTAAACCGAAAGAATAATAATGACAATAATTCACATCAGCCCTGTTGGCGATCAAGAATGTCAGGTTCTGTACTGAAAGTCTGCGGACAACGCTATCCAGAAGCATCCAGTCAAGCGCCATAGTATCCACTCCCCCTTCGACACACTGCTACCCTCAGTAGATAGGTTCATCATCTGTATTGTATATATGAAAGGTTCTAGTCGTAGCGTTTTACGATTTCCAGCGTTTGTTTGTGTTGACACGTATACGCAGTGGCGGGTGGAAAACTCGTCTGTTGTCTAGTCTGTCTATCCAAGTCTAAAGCCTAAAGAGGGTGGGTTGTGGTGGGACTGGTGGTAGTAGCAGCAGTGTTGAATTGTTGATCTTCGGCACTATCACCCAGCCTATCACTCGTCAGACTTTGAAGTCTCCAGACAACGCATTATAAGCAACATATCCTATTGCAATAACTTCACATCAAGATTTAATGACTACGCATCAATAAATTCAATGACTACAGATCAAAAATTCAATGACTTCACATCAAAGTTTAATGACTACATATCAAAGTTAAGTGACTACAAAATCACATCCGAGTGTGAAAAGAAATACAGTTTACTTGCCAAAACAAATTTTCTATCGATCAAGCATGTTGACGGAAATACTGGGCTTTCGCCGGAGATCATCGACGCGCATAATGTGACTGCTTGGCTGTTACGTGAGTTGCCACTTTTAGTATAGTTATCTTGACATTATGTACTTAAGCTTTCTCCTTTTCTCTTCTGCTCTTTAGAATTCAGACGATTGATGAGTTCTCCGCGCACTTTGCGTGTCAACAAAGCAGAAGGCTATCTGGTTTGCCATGAATTGTTTCTATTGCAGTACCTAACTGCGTGTCTCGGTGTGAACAGCTAGATATTGTTGTGATCGGTAGTTAAAGTCATATGCAAACCGGTGGCTATCCCTAATATGACCTTTCTTATCTACCACCACCTGAACACTTGCCCACCTTATTTTGAGAGTTCTTAAGAACTGACTATATTGTGTTTAACTGGCTTCTTAATCAGTCTATCAATTTTTTTTTTACGGCTGAGGCAAAAAAATTGGGTTATGCACTGGGTGTTGCCCAAACTGAGTTGCAAGAAAGTTGCGACGGAGATATGAAGGTTAATGTTTTGTTGCACCTGGCCGCCGTAGTGTGTCCAATAGCGATAAGCGAGATATAATACGAACACAAGTGGGGAAATTACTAGCCTTACTCCACGGTACGCGTACGATCGAGTACATAGCCCCGCCTCTAAGTTGGGCGTGCGGGGTGGCTCTAGTGCGTCGTATTCCACCAACACTGCTTAAGCAAGAGTATCTATCAATTAGGGTAGCTACTTAGTAGTTGTGATTGAGCGCCGAGCTTGCAATGTTTGAGCACATATTGTAAGTATTAGGGTTTATAGCCGCTATTAGCTCAGTTGAACAGGGTCAAATCGGGGCGCTTTAACCACTCCGGCAGCGAATTCAACTCCCCAACTTCTCTGCCTGCCTTTTATAACACTGCATAGGAGGAATTGCATGAGGTTGTTTAGTCACTCGACATAAGAAAGTGACAGCTCTCGGGGGTTGTGTTAGAGTTTAGGTATGGGTGTAAGTCGTTTCGTTGATTCAATCTAAAAGGGCGGGTGCGGTTTGTATATACTCTGAAAGTCCAAAACTCAAGTGCGATTACATAGTTCGCTTAGAAGATATAAAGGTACTTAGTATTCTAACAGGTTGGACCGAAGAACATCGAGTGAGAATCAATGCATGGTGGCAATTTTATAGCAAAGGGAAGTTCCGCGTGATGACGATGTTGAACAAGGGCAATTTGAAAATCCAACTCAACCTAACAACCCCGCCAGCGAGCAATGGTGACTCCTTCTAGGAGGCGGAAGATCGTTCTGTTTGCAGGTACCTACTTACCTACTTAAGTACTTACTATGCCAAAAAAACCCCGTTTATTGATGTGACTGCAGTGCCACATTTACCCGAGTGCTGCATGACTCCCAGAGTCCAGTGAGTGTAGCATATTACTAAATTTAACATTCTAATTACTGGGGAATAGCTTAAAATACTACAGTAATGCAAAATACTAGCAAATATGACATTGTAAATGATTGAGTATTTAGTTGAATGGGGTAATATTGATCAATTGAGCAGCATTGAGTATTTGCATAAATGTGGCAGGCATTCCACATTCTTGTCACAATGATGTGACAGTAATAAACCAGTATACCTACAAATAGCCCTATCATGATGTGATATTCAGCAAACTACATACATAGTGTAGTGGTTAGTGGGTGTATACAATACCCACTGAAACAGGTTCGAATCATGCCAGGGATTTTTTTTTACTATACATCAGTCAGCTGGCAGCAGGCCTGGATGCAGGCCATTGGGCATGCACGGGCGTGCGGGTGTGCGGGTGTGCGGGCGTGTGGGTGTGTGCAGGCATTTGCGAAATATACACATGTGGAAGTAATATAGCATAACTCTACTATTTAACTCAATGCACATTATTTTGAATATGGCAGCAATCCAGCATCAATGTGACATCAATATACCATCCAATGTGGTCTTCTGTGCAACATTATTGTGAAATTGATCCCACATTCAAAACAATTGATATTGTTGCAAATTCCGAAATACCCCACAAGTTCAGCCAATGTATACATTTATAAAGAATTCAATAGTAATATAGCATTAACTTGGCATTAATAAACGGGGCTTTTTGGTACAGTAGGTATATACCTACCATAAATGCGATTCCTGTTTGTAAGAGATGTCTTTCGTTTAAAATTGGGTGAAATTCGAATCCTACTGTGTGCGAATACAAATAACCGGTTTTATAAACTCTCATACTCGCTTCCTAATCCCTGTTTCCGGGTCCTTGAGCGTAGTGTTGCACCGAGACGAGCAGGTCCGGGTACCCGTGCGGTGATTTAAGCTCCTAATACACGGGGCGGGAATGCATTCCTAACGTTTATGACGGGGCTCGCTGATAACGTTAAGCGTTGCATATATACGTATGTGCACTTGCACTTATGACTACTTCCTACCCCCATACACACACGGTTCCTCCCATAGAGTAATATTGAGCTTTCGGGTGTTGAATAATAAGATAGAGAAGCTTGATTATATGTCTAACTAGTCGAGGGTCAGAGTGCTGTATATGTACGATCTACCGTATGCGTATGCATACACACTTATCTGTGACGCATTACTCTGAGTCCTGATACAAGCCCGTATTCTCATACAAGCCATATCCACTGTGCTCATACAAGGTCGTAACAGACGATCCATGCATATTTGCAACATCGGGTGTTGCTATAGTACATAGGGGAGAACCGTGTGTATAGATTCTATGATACAGAGAGAATAGAGAAGGAGAAATGCTCGACTTATATACACAGAGAATCATCAGAGAAAACTTGGTGCCTTTGCCACTCTGAGTCACTCGCCACTTGCCACCACCGGATATGCAACATCGGGTTTGCAATATGAGGAGAACCGTGCGCGTGTATAGACTTAGATATGAGAAAGACGCGAGTTATATACGAGAGAGAAGTGTGCCCTAGTGTTCCTAAGCGGCTAGGCCGGGCCTGCAGGCTTTTCCTTGGCGGCCGGGCGGCCGATCTGCAGGCTTTTTCTTGGCGGCCGGCCTGCAGGCTTTATTTGCCAACGTATAAGTTCAATCGAACAAGCATAAACATATTTTGTTTAAATGACACCCATTGCTGCTGCCTAAAGTCTTAAGCTCAAAAAGCCACCAAAGTAAACTCAGCCATCGTCCATCATAAGTTCATAACCTTGCCATCCGTTGTGGCGGCCGGCCTGCAGGCTTTTTCTTGGCGGCCGGGCGGCTTCTGACCCAGGCCGGGCCGGGCCGCCCTTAACGCAGGCTTTCAGAATGGAGGCCGGGCCGCTTAGGAACACTGGTGTGCCCCTTACTATCAAGCCCTGCTAGCGGTCAGCTCTATATATATACAAGTTACGGTGGCGGCTTCGCCGCCCTTTGGAGGTACCGAGATAGATCATCTCCAGCTCAACTCCCAGAAATACCTTACCCCTGACTGTCAAGTGCTTGGAGGGTACCAAAAGTTGGGCACACTTCCAGATATGATATCAAGTCCTGGCAGCCATTTCGCTGTGCTAGAACATGTAAAGATAATCTAGTGACATCTATGACTTGATTTGTGTGAAGGAAAATAGTTGAATGCACCACCTAGTCTCTCTACCAAATACCACATATATGGTGCCATGCCATCCTCCACATCAATGACTGTCTGTATCTAGGTGAATATTCTACTAAATAGACTAATGGTGGAGAACAGGAATAGAGAAAGGAATTGAGACCACAGAAGCAAAAGGAGTGAGGCTCTATGACTTACTCGACTGCCAGTCTGCCACTGATATAACCTAGGATTTTTAGTGGTGAATCAGTGGATCTAGAAGGCTGAAGGCCTATCTTCAACATTCCACCATACATCTTGCAGTGGTGTAAGGGAATTCTGGCTGGAGCAGCTATAGCTTGAGGAGCATAAGAATATGGTGACAGGATTTGACAGAACACGCAGCCTTGAGGAACCACACATATTGCATGGATCAACAAAAGCTCAACATGAGTACATGTAACCAAGAGCTGGAAAGAATAAAGTGCGTATTTCATTGTGTGGTAAAATGATACATCAGCAAAAGTACAATTGACCATAGTCTGCACTATGTGTACCTGCATACATGTACAACTAATAGCAAGCATCCCGTGGACCTCTGCACAATGTGCGGTCTATCGTCATCTACAGTCCATTTATAGATGTGTGCACCTGTGTCTGTGAAACTATATAAAACTGGTGGCCAGAGATGGATGTATACCTGTGCTAGCTACATGACTGTTATAGCAGTACGGAGTCCACTGGAGAGCCTGCTGGCACTTGATCACCTTATCAGAGCCTACTCTGAAGCCTGCTTGATATCCTGCTTGTATGCCTGCTTTATAGCCTGCTTCAGAGCCTGCTTGATATCTATATGACAGTGCAATGCTTGGGAGCTGCAGCTGAGAGATGCATACATCGAGAGGAGCTGAGTTTTCCTTGTGATGCATCTGGCCGATGAAAATCTCTGAGTTGTTGGAAGGTTTGATACAAATGTTGACGAAATGAATCTACTTGTCTGAGTGCTTCTGGTACTATGATCACCACCACCAACACTATCATTGCTATCATCACCATGGCCATCATAGCATTGCCATCATCACTATCAGTCCTGGACTGAATGTGCACACATACACCTACAATCTGTAGGCTGCGGGCAGCAGATTTTGCTAGAAAATCTAAGTCCCATGATCCAATTTTCTACTTTTTCTGCAGAATCTAAAATTGTGATTGTTAATATCATAACTATGAAGCATTGTGAGATTGCATTGTGGTGGGCACAATACAGATAAGATTCAAGCTTTAATATTGATTGACGTTATGATTTCTGCCAGGGTACGCCACCTTCTACCCACTACCCATAATCTGCCTCCTGGTGCCTGGTGGCTGCAACTGTTGAAGTCTCTCGATCAAATACCAAGAAGCATTTATGGGAGCATATAGTCAGGTGAAATTGGGAGTGTCTTACCTCTTGAGTGTGAACTTGGAAGTAGTGTTAGCAACGGGTCCGGGTAACCCGCCAGCGGTCCGGGTTTGGACCGCAAAAACGAGTCGGTTCGGTTCCAGAACCGGCCAAAAACCCGACCTGCAGACTCTTGGCGGGCCAAACCCGGACCCGTACCCGTCAAACCGCGGGTTTCGCCGGGTTTGGCTAGACCCGTCGGGTCCAATCTCCAGTTCTGCGTTTCGGGTTTCACATTTATGGTTGCATTCAGATATGCGACTGTTAATCGTAAAATATTGACCATGGTACGTCACGGTTCGTTTTCGACGTATTAGCCGCCTTGATGTGCAAAACAAGAATACTCAAGTGCCCAACTACATCCTGAAAATGAGCGTCAACAGAGCGTCAACGATATTTGGTCTTGCATCTTCGGTAATATGAGTGGTGCGTGATCACAAACATCCATAAAGAAGGATATGACAGCCTTTATAGGCA
>Ga0307514_10000987_pt1 | contig 42125 bp, 37 predicted proteins | sample 16_EM_MG_FD_203088 | JGI IMG/M metagenome (GOLD analysis project Ga0307514, IMG submission 203088) | Populus trichocarpa ectomycorrhiza microbial communities from riparian zone in the Pacific Northwest, United States - 16_EM | ecosystem: Host-associated > Plants > Roots > Unclassified | place...
TGCATGCCCGCAGTCATTTCGTATTCCATGCCTGGCCGGCCGGCTTTCTGTCAACCGATGCCCGGCCTAGACTGTAGGTAAACCTGCAGGTGACTGTAGGTCAGCCCGGCCGGTTGGGGACACTGAGATTCAGCTCCAGACATTCGAGAGCCAGCCTGTTCAGATCGCGTCCAACTACCAGAGGGCGAGCCCGTCCAGATCATATCTAGCCAGCCGGGAGCCAGCCCGTCCAGATCGCATCCAGCCAACGCGTCTAGATTGTTTCCAGCAAGTTGAGAGCCAGCCCACCCAGATTGCGTCTAGCCAGCTCGGATTGCTGACCAATAGCTGTTGTGAGAGCCACACTCAAGCAAAGTGCCACAGTTCACTAATCATGACTGTAAAAGACCATCTGCCAACCAATGAGCATTCTGTAATTTGCCACAGTAAGATGGTACGTACCACCATCAACCAATGAGAATGCTTCGAGCGTAAGGGTAGCGGGGGGGGAGCTCCGCCATCTAGCCGGCTCGCCCGGAGGCGGAGGGGATATCAGGGTCCTGTCATACTCTAATTAGAGTCAATACAGTATGATTAAACAACAACAACGAATGCTTCGAGCCGACAAACCATGTGTATATATTATAGATAGCACCCATGCATGATTCCCACCTTTCCACAACCCACTGTCATACTACTGCCATGACCATGAAAGGAGGATCGGAGTTACTATCTTGTCCTGTAGCCATTGTTGGGGAAGGTTTGTGGGCAGAAGAAGCTTCGGGCATCGGGTATCTGCTCACACCCGCTCCTAAACACGCTTTCTAACATGTTAACTAGGTCTGCCAAGATTAGTTCCTAGAAGAATATGACCCTACTATCGACGATTGTTTGGTCAAGCAGCATGTAGTCGACAGCTCTATCTGCAAGGTTGAATTCATGCGCCCTCATTTCACTGACTGTGGCCCATACTACCAACACAACAAACTCCTGTGCATTCGAAGCTCTGAAGTCTGTATTCTCTTCTACTCAATCGCGGTAGCTTTGCCAGTATTCCACACCTTTATAGCGAAGTGATGCGCATTAAAGAGGAGTTACGCTTTGAGAAGGAGTCAGCCGGGGGCACCGCGTTTCTTTCTAGCACGGCGGATTATCCAGTTATTTTGGTTGGCAATATGACTGATTTGCATGATGAATGGGTGGTGATGACGGAGGAGGGTCAAGAGTTAGCAAGGGAGCTTGGCTGTGAGTTTTATGAAGTCTCCGCAAAAACGGGGGACAACGTTAGTCGTGCTGTTTAGGTCATTTTACGCATGATGGTTCAGGCAAGAAGGGCGCTTACCGGCGGTCAAGATTGCTATGTGCGATGTGTGGCGGCAGAGATGGAATGTGTGGAGGGCAGCGAACCGGCCAAAAAAAAGAACAGATGCACTATATTTTGAATGGGGCGAGATTGGGGCTGAGAAATGCGGGGGCGTGGGCAGAGATTTGACTTCGTTATCTATTTTTTGCGGCTAGCACATGCGTGTAGAGCTAGAGTATAGTGTTTTTGTATTTTTCACTTCACAGTGACAGGGATACTCCATCTGATGGTTGCCGAAGCATGAACACATGAAGTTTGTGCTAGTTTTATTGCTATCAATACTTTATAGAGTTTCAACTTTTGACTACCTCTGTCCCTGGTATGATATTGCACAACTCAGTCTTGACATACCTCTTCACATGTAGACGGAACACCCTCAACTATTATTTCAAGGTGCTACCTACAGCGTGCAGTTCTATTGCTTGTATCAATGAAATAATAGATGGAAGGAGTATGCACGAAAGAGGCACAGCCCGGGTAAAGATGCAAGTCAGCGTGGTAGTCATCGTTATTCTATCCTTTGTATCATCAATGAACGCAGAACCGTGCTTAACAGTCAGTCTTCTGACGTCGATGCGAACTCAGGCAGCAAGCAAGAAAAAGGATGAGCCTTGGGTTATTGCTCGGTTCTGATGTGGCTGCGATGAGCTCGGTGGAGATTTAACAATGTTTTACAGTCCTCGGGAGGCGACAACTAGGTGGGGCTGGTGGGTTTACAGATAAGCTAATAAAAAGAATACTTTTAACGGCTCTGACTAGTACTAACAAGGCCGGGGAGAATTTATGAATATTGCCGGTATCTACAGACATATAGATGCAGCCGGGGTTGCTCTAGTGATTTCTATTCTTTCCAAGTTATCCCGCGGGTAACCGGGATCTGTGGGTAGCTAGTAGAAACCAGGCCATCGAAATGTATCCGTGGGGAGCTTGCTGCCATAGTAAGTTAGGGGAACCCCTCGTCTGAGCCTCGACAGAATTGTTTTCTTGGAGCCGTATGACTGCACTGTTAAAGGTGATGCTTGATTGATTGTCTATCTCAGCGTAGCGACAGGGTATATATATATTGTAGCCCTGGTATGTATCTATACGCACTCATATACCCATATCCAGCCGGATGTCATGAGCTCGTATGTCTGATGACGGAAGGCTGATCTAGGTATATCTGCATCATACATATCGCGTCACTGACGAGTGATAAACGATGGAGTGGGTACGATGGCACTTTCATGACGTCTGCCGTGGAATAATCCGCTGCACCGAATAACCGCAAGGTACTTTAAAGCCTGTAATTTAATGCGAAGATACAAGACGGACAGGTCCTGAGCTCCTAGCCTAGTCGTAGGATTGCTCCTTCGAGGAATAAATTGTATTAAATACTGATAGTTTAGGCTACAAGGTTCCTTGAGAGGAAATATGAGTCTAGTTCAGTGAAGATTCATAATGCAACTTATAGCACCACAATCATGACTGGAAAGAAAGGCACGCACTGCAGAGATGCAAAGGTCGTAGTATACGGATAGAAACGGTGGAACCTCTGATATAACCGGTAATCTCAAATGTTCGTTACACATTGGGTAGCACGAGTGACGGACAACGAAAGTGGGGTTCTAATTGTCGTCATATGGAGAATGGTATCCGGTGGCCTGAACCTTAGGTGTTTCGTGTGGGCCTGAATGCTCATATCACTGATGCTTGTAACAATAGCTGTTGTTTTTATTGGGGAATTTAAGGGTGGATCTCTGCCGTAGAATATACGGCGTTCTTTAACCTGACTACAGCTAGTGTGAGCGTAGTTGGCATGGGTAATATCCTAATCACCCCTCACCTGAGCAGAAGCTGAGCTATAATCATTTCGAGCAGAGGCATGACTAAGGGTTGCTAGCAAAAGTGTTCCGTTCGTGACGACGTGCACTTTTCAGACCAATCTCCAAGTATTATTGTACGCATTTTGTATCAGTAGTTTATATCAGGTGATCATCCATTACATTCTTCCATTCGTGGTCAGATTCAATTCCTACTGTTACAGATGTACATGATGTTACAAGTCTGATACACGGTCACTGCTGCAGGGGCTGATGCCTCCTGTATATATCTCGAGTCTTTCTCCTTCTCTTCTCTGTACCATAGAATACACGCACACGGTTCTCCCCAACTTCCATATCGTAACACCTACATTGCAACTCGGTCACGAGTGAGAGTCGATGAAGAGTGCTTGGAATCAACGAAATTGCGTTCCGAGAGACTGCCACGCTCTAAAACTTGTTTATTATATGTCACCTTTCTAGAAGAGATAGATACGGGAGTCTCGGAGTCTTCCTCGTTACAATACGGGCATCTTGGTAGAGACCTGGAAAACTCTCTCGTACACATTGCAACAAGGCTGTGAGTTCTAGCTCTTGTGCATAACTGTCGCTATCACCAAAAAAATGTGAATACATGAACGTAAAAAGATGCAGGCTCCGGTTCCTATGGCGGTTTAGCAGATTTGACACCGCAAATCCAGTCTCAATAGCCCTGAAAATCCCTATTTGTTGGTATTGCGGTTCCGGTTATTACAAAGTATATCCCCCTATTTTCAGAAAGTAAGCACTGCAGCGTGGCAGCTATCAATTCTATTTACAGTCCTTGAGGCTCTCCAGTACACTGTGCTGCGCCTCGTTCAGTAGTAAATATTGTCTTATGCTATTCGGATGCATACAAATACCGCATTCCTGGAAGCCTCTCTGAATTTCCTACATACGTACAAAGGATGGATTGTTCAGTTTTTGATTTGGATACTGATTATCAGTTGTCAATTTTCTCATTGGCCATTAGTGAAGCGGTAATTAGTAGAATAGACTATACTACTTTTGTCCCACTCGCCTCAGCGCAAGCTTTGGATGGTATGATCTGCACTGTAGCAAACTATAACAAAACGGCCCTTCGTGAGTATAGGTGATAAAGGCAACTAAAAAGCGACAACACACTATGATCATGGTACTAAGTAATAGTTGTCAATATTTTCCAGTATTATGTTGACGTCTCTGCTCTTTACTCTTGTCCTGTATTATCTAGTCTCGCCGGTGCTGCCATCCGTCTGCACAACAAACTATTGCACCACATTTCTTGTACTGGCGTCCGAAGCCCTGCAGTGCCGTAGGCGCTTCTAAGCAAACATCATCGTCAACCGACAATGTAAACTTTGACTTCGACAAGCCATTGCCCCGACACCATTGAGGCTCTTTTCTCCGCCCCACAGCCGCTTTCACTTCCGGACAACCTGGCCGCTCTGCAGTCACACTGCAAAAACTTGTTCAGCAGTCCACTCGCCGTCGAAATATCTATATATCCATTCCATCGATTACTCCACTGGCTGAATGTGTTTTCTATCCGTTGGATTTTTTTGTACATAGATATAGGTACCACTTGCATGTGTGAGCTTCGGAGCGAGGTGATGAGGCCAGTAGATCACGCCCACCATGTTGGAAGATTGGATGAGGCGGTTACGTTTCACGCTCGAGAAGACGTGTTTTATGGGGAGGAGAAAGTTGGGTTTGAAATACTCACTGCAGACCCAAGGGTTTTGTTTGATGTAATGCATACTCAGGAGGTATAGTTGGTAATTTTAAAGTCCGGGAGAGGTGCGGGTTATAGTTGATAGAAAGCTGTTGATGAATCAAAGGTCCGAGGCAGGAGATGTCGATATTCCCGGCGGCATGTAGCACAGATAAAGTGGGGGGTAGCTCGTCAAGCGGAATAGTCCGGGGTTTAGGGCACAGCTGCTAGTAGCACGCAAACAACGCGACAGTGCATTGGCCCAGTTATTCCGAGTTGCATTAGTACTCTCGCCTTTGTTCGCTGGTCTTTCGAGACGAAAGGTTGTCCTGTTCCGCCTGTTGCCTTGTACCTCGGGCAGCGGGAAGCACCACAGCCCGGTAGAGAGTCACATGGCAAGTGCCAGTCAAAGCTGATAGTCACATGTCAGGAATACTCGGACTCAGAGGTGCAAACTGCGACGTAGAAACAATAGCGAGAATGTAGAGCAAGATTAGCGACCGCTTTCATTTCCTAGAGAGTTGTTGGCAAGTCAATAGCAGAAGATTTAACGAGAGCTCAAAAAGGTTGAACACGGGAAAGGATATGCCAAGCGTGCATTCCCGTCTGCGCTCGAGAAAACTCTGGAAGCCGGCTGCAACCGAAGACTTTGAGGACTGTTCGGGTATAGCCCGGGCGGTGGGGATCAATTGCGCAGTTGCACAAAATTAGGAGCTATTGAAGCGTCGGGCGGCGACGATCCACTCTATTTTCGCTAAGGTCCAGGCCTTAAGCGCCTGGCTGCGGCCCCATCTATCACCATGCAACGCTATCGCCCACAGACTAGCCTACGAGTAACTTCGGTTTTCAAAGCTTTACACCAGAATGTCGGGATTTAAATATTCACTATCAAAATTTCTCAAACATTCACTTCGAGTGGTTCCTGGGGGAGAGACTAAGGCGGGTAGCTCTTAAAACGATACCTGGTACCATTCCTCTCCAGCCATTCGTAGCACTGAAGGGAGGATCTTGTTGGGATACCATTTCAAGGCATACAGTCAGACAGAGCTGTCGCTGTTTGTTTCTCACAACATGTAAGTATGGCACATAACTAATTCACTTACAACGATCTTGCGACCTCACACCCAAACAAAAACCATCCCTATTATTTAGCTACAACAATATAAATTGTTTGACATGCCCAAAACGTGACCTGTTATCGAGTACTATCCACGACCTCTGTAGCCCCTACCACGAACACCAGTGCAAAATTCGACCCGGATACTCCTTGCTGCTCGTGTGTACTTTCAGCTGTGGAGCTTACCGTTAGTATCACTACATGGAGAATGTTAGACAACTTAATGGTAACTACCGCCGACATTGTCCGTTCTGTAGCGCTGGAGCAACTTCCAGATGACGAGGACTGCTGCAGGAAGACTAATGACGATACTGACCAGCGCGATGACGGATTCGTTGGAGAGAGGCATGCTGTTTGACAGGGCAATCGGGTTGAACTCAACCGACTGTGAGAGATGTTTTAACTTTTCCAGTTTGATTGATGGAAGCTATTCAACTGATGGAAGCTCATCAATTGATGAAATCTGTGGCGATGTAAATGCTGGCCAAAGCGCTCCTTTTGTAGCAAAAGAGTCAACCAGAGATCCCCGCGATGGCAGACTGATACATATGGAAAGGAAAGTCTGTCAGGACTATCAGCGTGGTCGTTCATTGCATTCCGGGGCTGCTGTGCCCCCGTTTATGAACTCATTCAGGATACGACCAATCAAGTCGCACATTCCTATGGTACATGGAGGTATAAGAGTCGGATGGGAAGCCTAGTGGAGTTGGGGCATTGAGATGACCGATGAGATATAGTCAAGTGTTGCGGAGTTTACGTGGCAGCACGAACCCTATGAGAAATGCAGCATTGAGATGAATCCAAAGACGTTTATTTTTCAGTGATGTAACCCAACCTCGAAGCTCCTACCACAATTACATCGTACGAAATATCGCAGTTCAAGATTGTGGGAAACGCCAATTATGCGGTTGAGACTCTAGTATTATTAACCAGTCAGGCTGGCTAGGCTTTACCTCGTCCCTACCCTTACAAAGGAAATTCCGAGGAAGGTTGCTGTATTCAAGCTAATCTTAAATGAAGTATGTACTCGCTGCTAGCTATCGACACTGGAGTATGTACCAATGGCCGTGTGAGCTGTGAAGGATTGAGCAGTCCGAGCAGTAAGGCAATGCTGTACCGCTTGGGGGAACAGCAGCCAAGTTTTTGGAAGCAGCGAATCAAGTATGCACGACAGGGATTGAAAGCCTCGTTGCGATCGTAGCAGCTGAGACATTCTAGTGCATCTCATCCAATTCAAGTCTCCCATTTTCATGCTTTCATGCGCGTGCGGCGTTCAAAGGCAAGCGGATAAGTTTTGCTTGTTGTACCGTAGGTGGTAAAGTCGTTAGATTTTAGCTCCTCTTCGCCAGTTTTTGACATAAACTGGAGAATTTTCACGGTCGAATCAATGCCGTTCTATCCGTTCTACCGCGAGATCCGTCTTTTTAGTAGTTTGTGCAGCTTAATTGTAAGTAATTCTTGTAGTTTTTCTAAAGAACTGAGAAACGGGACAAAAATAGAAAATCTTACCCCACTAACGCCAAGACACGGGTAGTGCCGGAAAATGGATGATCCCGAAGCTTGCGCCATCAGCCAATCAGTGTGATGGCCAGCTGTCGAGGTGACGTTCTATTTATTTTCGGTAAGGTCCGGGCTCCAAGCGACTAGCTCGTTCCGCCACGAGAGCGTATCAGTCGCTCTCTGATCTAAACCTCGCTGTGGTTCGGGGATCGGTCGATCTTTTCCTGACCCTGTCGGCACGAAGGATTTGTACCATTGTGTGACAATATTCGCCGCCAACTAGCGCTGCTCGCATGCAGCTACCGATTCAACGGCAGCCGCCTGAATCGTTCCATCTGCACTCCGCAGATAACGCATCATTTCGAGTAAGAACTAATGGCCTACATAGTCTACTTTGAACTATTCTCGGTAAAGCCATAGCTAGCTCGATTACTATCTAATCATAACCCATCTTATCTCATCAATCTTATCATTTGCAGGGCGAGCTCGTCGCATACTCTAGTTTTTAAGTTTTACCTCCACCACGATGTCAGGATTTGGTCCAGGTAATTTTTAGGAGAGGACTTTAGCCAAGTGGGGTCTAAACTGCTCCCGTCTGATGGAGCATGGGTCCGGAGCAACATTCAGATAAGACGAGAACATGAAGAACAAGAACCCTTTAAACGTGTGGCGCGATCTTTTTGAGATTATTATTTAAATACTCATTGAGATCCTTTGCCTACCCGAATAACGGTGTGATTGTGACAACGCCGTGACAACGCCCGTCCGCTCCCGCGAAGCAACCGCTGCATCTGCTAGATCATGGAACCCGAACAACTCCCCGATCCAGGTTCAAGTCACACACGTAAGGGCTGCGTCGTACGTTTGCCATCGCTAATCATCGTCCATGTGTGAAAAGGAAAATTCCCAACTGGTTTCTAGTCCCTCTATCGTTATTCTTACTCGAAACTATAGAATTTTAAGAAGAGCAATTGTTTAGCGGGAATGTCCTTAGTCGCGACTCTGTTTGTATCGTAAGGTGAACGCCGTGGCGTGTGGCGCGGTGTGCCCTGTTCGCTATAGGTGTACATGATATCTCATCTAATCTAATCGTATCTAATCTCTTCAAATGGCTGGTTCACCGATATGGCGCTTCGTGTTTTCTTACTTATTATATGCACTTGGATGGCGTAAGGCCTTATTCACGACGACAGGATATCACACCACTCCGCTATAATTGATTATTCCAATAGGATATGTAAGACTACCTAACCAAGCACCTAGACGTCGTCGCAGGATGTTCACAATGCACAATTGGGGTAAGTATAATAGATGATGATTCACAAAGCTCTTAGGACCTCACATTCCGAAGAAAAGTGTGTTTCTTAGCTACATCGACATGCTGGATAAATATTGTTGAGAGGCCCAAGACGTTATCCATCACCGTGCACCTGTATTCCATCACCGTGCACCTGTATCCGCGAAATCCGTAGCGCTAACCACAATCACCATCGCGATATTCGAACTCGAAACTCTTTGCTGCTCATGTGCATTTTCAACTCCTGCGTGGCATATAATTAGCATCACTAAAGGAAAAACGTCACAAAACTTAATGGTAATTGTACCGCCAACATTGTTCCTTCCGTGGCTCCTTCTCTGCAATAATTTCCAGATAATGAGGACTGCCGGAGGAAGACTAACGACGACGCTGACCAGTGCAATAATGGCCTCGTTGGAAAGTGGCATACCGACGGACTGCTAATTAGGGGAGTTTTGGTTGGACTCTACCGGCGGTGCGAGGGATGTTCAGACTTCTCAAGGTCGGTTGGTGGAACTAGTGGAGAGATAAGGACCAAGTGCTCTTGTAGAGAGAAAGTCGACTACGAGTCCTTGTGGCATCAGCTTGTTACATATTGAAAGGAAGCCCGATCAGAAAAATCGGCGTGGTCATCCAGTTCAAGAGAAACTACTACTGTTGTTCAAAGATTCTGGCAAAAACTAATTAGGCTTTCCGATTTCGACCGATTGTGGAAAATACTAACGCTGCAGGCCAATCTGTCAGTGGACCAGGTTACGACTCTAGATTTTGGAAAACGCCAATCATAGCCCTAGATTTTGGAATCTGCCAATGGTAGGATGCGGCTATGCAGCTGCAGGCTAGGTCGTAGTGCATGACATAGCAAGGCGAGGCTACATTTTGCTGGTAGGACAGCAGCTGGATTGTGGTAACAGCGAATCACGTACCTGCAACAGACAGGGATTTTAAAACCTCAAACCTCCTACGGACAACACAAACTGACACACTGGATTTTGGCATCTGCCAATCAATTTCCAACCTGACCACACCTCTTTCCTCGAACAAAAACGCCTATAATGGCCCGACTGATGATATTCGGAATATAAAAGCAGGTGGATTCTGCTCTACATGATCACTCCAGAGACCACACAACGCACCGAAGCTACTCTTCCAAAGCCTATTGCACAATCTAGTTATCATATTCTCTTATCTTCCAGATACAGATACAATCCTCTTGCACACTCTAGTTTCGTAATATCGTCCCATACCACAATCACCCACGATGCCATCGGCGCAGCAAATTGCTCAGCATGTGTGGGAATATCATCAGCCCGAGCTCAGAAAGCTTTACTTGGAGCAGGATATGACCCTCCAAATGATAAAAACGTACATGGAAGAACACCACAGTTTTAGCGCCAGGTAATTTCCGTTTGTGAAACACTTTTCGAGGTAAGGGTTTCGAAGGCTGATAGCCAGAACAGTAAGGGCCAGTATGGAGCGGCCTTCAAAAAGTGGGATTTCCGCAAAAATCTGAATCAGTTGGATTGGGAATTCGTCAACCATCAAATAAAAAAACGTATACAAAAACGTAAAGCAGAACCAGCGGTATACCTTCATGGGACCCTTATCCCTTCGAAACGAGTTAAAAAGGAACTTGGTCGCCGGTTTACTCCGGTTTATACACCATTATACGCCACAGGTAAAACTTGATTCCACTCTCTAGGTACCTGACATAGTATTAACATTCTCCTGTAGCGTCGAGTCCGAAGACTCCGATGGGTATATCTGTTCGAACGCCGGGAACACCGCGGAATCTTGCGTCCGTATCAACACCAGAAAATCCAGCAACCTTTAGGGTCCGGTTAGATAACCTTCCTTGGTTTAAATTTCAAGGGCTTCTCGATTCCCACAGTATGAACTTCTGTTCTCGGTTTCACTACATGCTAACCAGACATAGCCGAATTTAACCAGGATTGGTTTACCCACGGAGGTAAACATCGACTTCGCCAACAGCATGGTAGTCTCCCGGTTTCCTCAAACACAACCTATTCGCTCAGTCCCGGTTCCTACTTCTCCCCACAATCAAATTGGCTTGAACCATACATTTCTCAGGATCCGACTATGTCTCACAGTACGACCTCCGCCCTCACTTCTGCTTGAAAGCTAATAATGAAATAGTCGGCTCTAGTCGAGACTGTTCTCCAGTGTTCGGCAGAGAAGAGCATCAACTTTGCGGAGAGCCTGGCGGTATTCCAGCATCACCGGGCGCTGCCAATTCAACCAGGTCCACGCCAGACTTCTCGGCACAAGCGGCTCAGCTTCAGTTGAGCGCCAATATTGCAACGCCAGCAGCATCCTCGCTGTTCAATAAACTTATCCCGTCGTCTATCAAACCGGGGAGTATCGAGTACATACCGACGGTCTACTCCTGCCTGCAAGCCCTCTCGTTGGAAAGGAACGAGGGTGATTTCCTGTCGAGCATCCAGACATTGCTTGGGCCGTTTAATAATGGCGCCTTGACCGAGTTCCTCAAGTCCGCAGCATACCTCGCATCTAATAACATGCTATCGGATGATCAAACCGATCAATTCTTGCAATGGGTTATCCAAACCAACAACTATTCGGCACTTCGAACTTTTTGCTCGGCTAAGGAACCAACTATCCAAGTATTTGCAAGGTGTATCTTCGAGAGTGCCCTTAGGAGTGGGAATGCTGCAATTGTACGGATTCTACTTAAAGCTGGCGTTGACCCAAATGCTCCTACCAGAACGGACGGCAGGACACCACTCCAGATAGTGGCAAAGAACTGCAACACTGAGCTTGCTCGCATCTTATTGAACGCTGGCGCAGAAATCAACGCAACTTCCTATCGTTATAAACAAGAAAAAACTGCTCTTCATACTGCGGTTCTGCATGCAGATATTATGACGGTTCAGATGCTGTTAGAAGAGGGTGCAGATATCAACTACGTACCAGAATGTCCCGTGTTGACAGTCGCCGTTCATGAAGACGCCGATCCTGAAATCGTTAAGATCCTGTTAAATGCAGGAGCTAATGTCGAAGGCCCATCTGACGCGAACGATGGAACAGCGATGCAGATCGCAGCACGTTACGGCAATGTCGAGCTAGTGAGGTTATTGCTGGACCGGGGTGCGGATGTCAATACTCCGGCTCCGGCTTATGAGGATCACCACTGCCTAGTAAACGCTGCTAAAGGAACTGTGCTCCAGGATGTTGCATTTTTTGAGGACTATGAGTTTTCGGTTATTTTGGCCCAGATACTATTGGACGCAGGAGCCGATGCTAACGCTCCAGCCATCCTCACAACGAACGGCATTGATTCTGAATATGACCCCCGGATGACCGCACTTCAGGCTGCGGCAGATTTCGGTAGCGTTGAGCTGGTTAGGATGCTATTGGGCGCAGGTGCCGATGTCAACGCACCAGGTGGCGCCGACCCTGAGGATAGACATTCAGCCAATGCCACTGGAAGAACCGCGCTCCAGGCAGCGAGTGAGTGTGGAAGTGTGGAACTGGTACAAATGCTGTTGGACGCAGGTGCTGATGTCAACGCTCGAAAGAACTACGACGACGACGACTACTACTACGGAATAACTGCTCTCCAGCGAGCGGCAAGGAGTGGTAGCGCTGAACTAGTTCGGATACTATTGGATGCCGGCGCAGATGTCAATGCTCCAGCCGCATCGGACTTGAATAATGGCTATAGCTGTGGGATAACTGCACTCGAGGGGGGCGTTCAGAGTGGAAACATTGAAGTTGTTCAGATGTTGTTAAATGAAGGCGCTGATGTCAATGCTTATTCCGGGCAGAGCATACTTTCATTGGCAGTACAAGCTCCACACAACAACATTGAACTTGTACTGATCTTGATCGCTGCCGGTGCAGATATCAACGATGAGTGTGGGATGCCAGTACTTGTTGCGGCCGCAAAAAAAGGTAACACGGACGTCGTCGAGCTCTTACTGGCCTCGGGTGCGGACGTCAACGCGGAGAATGATAAAACCGCACTCGAAGTAGCTATAAAGCGGAACCATAACAACTTGGTTCGGGTCCTGTTGAGTGCAGGTGCAGACGTCAATGCTATACCATCCGGCTATGAGAGAGCTGCTCTCCGGGAAGCGGTGAAAAAAAATGACGTTGAGATGGTTCGGATGCTGTTGGACGCAGGTGCAAATGCCAACGCGTTCTACAACAACCAGAACTGTCGATGGGTCGCCAATTCACTCCCACGAGCAGTGGGAGAAGGAAATATTGAAATGTTTGAACTCTTGCTTGGCGCAGGTGCAAAGGTTAATGCATGCTGTAAGGCGATGTGGAAGTACAAGAATGTATGGTATTGGAAAGAATGGAGAACTGCACTCCTGAATGCGACGTGGCGTGAGAACTTCCAAATGATTAAATTGCTCCTAGACGCAGGTGCAGATGTCAATGCTACTCCTCATCCTAGGGGGGGATGGACTGCGCTCCAAGCAGCGGCAAACCGTGGTAACACCGAGCTCGTTCAGATCCTTCTCGATGTTGGCGCAAATATCAACGCCCCAGCGTATTACAAGCACGGCAGAACTGCACTCCAAGCGGCAATAATTGAGGGCTACACAGAGCTAGCACTGCATCTCTTGCAAGCAGGTGCGGACATTAACGCTCCAGCAGCTGAGTCGGGCGGGATAACTGCACTTCAAGGGGCTGCTATCAAGGGACAGCTTGGAATTGCGTTCATGCTGATTCAAAATGGCGCGGATCCTAATGCACCGCCTGCGAAAAAAGACGGGAGAACGGCTCTCGAAGGTGCGGCGGAATACGGACGTCTGGATGTGCTTCAACTATTGCTCAATGCCGGCGCTGATATTGGTGGGAGGCATGCTGCGAGTGCTAGGGATTTGGCTGCGAAGAATGGTCATGTTGTCATAGCTCAGCTTCTCGAAAAGTTTTAAATTTGGGGTGTTGGATCAGGATGTTCTCTTTTGTACGGGGGTACTTGGCGGCGGAAGGAGGGCTTAGTTAATCATGGGAAGGAAGTAATATGGGGCCTGTACTCGTTCGGAAATATGGGTTGTGATTGCGGTATTCTCTTGTGGGGAGGACTTGACGCTGCCATGATTGCCCGGTAGATATGGTTGTCGGGCAGCTGTCTTGATATAGTAAGAGTGCTCTATGCATCATTCACGAGTCCCAGTACCAAGTCAGGCTACTTTATGATAATCCAGAGTTCTATTCACACTGTTATGTGGTAATGATTGCGAACGACTTGACCATTCGATTACACAAGTCAAAGTATATCTAGCGTTCTCAATGCTGCGAGGTGTGTCATACGCGTACCAGGAAGTTCGTAGATTAAATATCAAACTTCGTCCAGCAGATGAATAACCCGAGTGCGCGGTGGTGATGCACCTCCGAACCGACTTTGTCGGTCAGAGATATATTCCGTGGCACCAGAAGGAAATATTCTACGACAAACAACTCAGCTTCCAGATTGCCGGCACTGGTATGAGGATCAGAGCTTCGTGAGTGCGTTGAGTTCCCAGAATTGCCAACCTGCGGAAGTGCGGGGGGAGGTCTTGACAAGTCGCGTAATACCAGCTAGTGCAGTGGAATTCATGAGTGTGCCGTGTAGCTAAGCACATAGTTAACTTGCCAAGGGAGCCGGAAAACTGATGGGAAGAGACTTCAAGAGTACTATACAGAAACCCTTGCCCGCTCTACCTACCAACCACGACCGGTTGGAGTTCTCGTGTGCCGTCTCGCGCGAGCTCTGAGACATAGTGTGCTACTTCCCTCATCCCCTAGATCCGGTCTGCGGGGAGTGTGCGTTAAGAATACCCAATTTTTGACAACCTCGGGTGTGGAATTTCCGGAAGCCAGAGCTTGGTTAATGTGCAGCGCATCGCACTATGTATTTTTACCTCTAAATAATTTCTAGTAAGGCTTGGTATTGTGAGAGTATGAGTTTTGGGGCGATTGGGGTATTATGACTTGCTGCCTTCTCTTCTCGCCCTCTACAAATGTCCTGTTTGACTACCAATGCCGAAGGGAATGACTTCGGGCGTCGTAGCAACTAGTCGAGAATTACCGCAGCAGGCACGGCACCACAGTGGCGCGACGAAACAAGCGCCGTTGGAAAAGCTGCTGGAATCGCTAAAAACTAAAACTACCGCAATTAGATGTTGCTAGTGATACCAAGTGGGTGATGTGCCGGAACTTCTAATATGATATCAGGTGGGTATATGTAGATAGAGGTGTTTCAGTCTACAGACAACTTCACTCTCACACAGATGGAATTGACAGCTAGAGGATAAGGACAGTTCTCGTCACGACGTTGAGATGTGAGAGGAGAAAGTCACAGGTTTGGATTGTGCAAATTGAGTTAGCGTGATTTCACACAGGCCCAGGCTCCTGTGCGACCTCACCTCGCCTTCCGTGAGTGACAGAATGCGTTAAAGTTCGGATTAGAGATCGGGCCGCTCTGCAATGTTGTCCCTAATTCATCTCTCGCTAGAGATCAATTAGCGGGTAGTTTGTTTGGGCTAGTGCTGGGCGCGCTAGACACGGCAGGAGAACGCTTCATCGTCTGAGCATGGCGCACGTGAGAGGTGAAACGTCTCGGAATAATTGGCCCCGGTTCTCGCGAAAATTCGAAACTAGGATGGACCGATGTTAAAACATTGCCGACTGTACCGTAGTATTGGTATGGACTCTATACTCTGACTTCCTCAGCATCGACTGTCTAGCTGGGCATCTAGTGCAGAAGAATTACCAGATGGCGCGAACACGGGAATTCGCGCACACTGACAGGGAACACCAACGAGCTCGGACTAAACGGCGGAGAAGTTAATTTATCGGTAGCCATCTGGGCGAAGGAATAATGAAGGCTCGAAAGAGAAGGGAGAACGCGAATCGACAGTTAAGCTGAGGGTGATCTACCGGATATGCACCGGCGAGCGGCTCTGTTGAACTAAAACACAAGGCTAGCAACTATTGTACGGTTGGAAAATCTGTGTTTGATTTATATTAGCACGCTGACAGCCAATTTTGATTCCACAGCGGTAGATGAGGTACTATGTTCTAACTGTGTGATTCTAACCCAAGTTTCTAAATGATGGCAGAGTATAGTTATATTGCCACAGGGAGTAGCCTTGCCGTGTTGTGGAGTGCTCCACGTAAATAATCATTGACCTCACCAGTGTTGAGGGAATATGTATCATCACCAGCACCACCGGAATTGGTCTGCTGCACAACTATGAATGATAACTATAACGGACCTCACCAAAAATAATTCCTAGCCCATACAAGAAGGAAGACGCTACCCAATTATCCCAGTCACTGAATCCGGCGTTTACACATATATCCAAATGTATGTTCTGAGACTAACAGTAGTCCGAGCGCTACCTACGAGGATGCATATATTACGTTGATAGATTGACAGGTGCACACAGCATTCCCATAAAGCTATCCACAACTGAAACGCCTATTAGAATGTTAATCATTTTGGAAATTGCCTCAAAGTGGCACTTATCTGTTGATTAGCTAAATAATGGCTATAATGGTAACTGAGTTATGGGCGGATATTCGGCCAGGGCTGAATGGCAACCAGCGCCCTATGAAAATCTGGACTAATAACATTTCACAATGAAGGAAATATTCTAGAAAATGAATCAAAGATTCTCGTAACAAAATTAGGGAATTTATTGACCGGCGGTTGTCGAGTAATGGTCGATGCACTGCATATAGTGCCATTTTGTGAAGTCCATCACAACCAGGGTTTTGCTATTACCCAGGGGATGGAACCAGCCTTGGGCCTGTTCCATGATTCTATGGGTTATTGCTATGTGCAGCCCCCTGCACGATCAATTCCTTGGGTTTGCCACGATTTTTGGTTCGGTACCTTAATTAGGCAGGATGGCAGCATGGAGTTAGCCGAATTGATTGCTCAGCATCACGGATAATGAAATTTAAAGACACTCAGTTCTTATGTAGGGGTATGAAGTACTAGCGTAGCGCCTCGAGAAACCTACCTATGAAAGCCGACCATATCCCCCGATCTCAATCTTCATTAGCACGAAAGATCGGATTCGTTATTGCACTCTTCGTCATTACACTCCTTTGAGCTCGCCCAGCATGCATTTCAATACCTCCGTCCTCAGCGCCATCCTTATGGGCAGCGCCCTCGTAGCTGCCATCCCTCGAGGGATTGTCCAAAGGGCGCCCGTTTCCGAGGTCAATGTTGTCTTTTCCCGCGACCTTTCCATGACAGAGGATATGCAGCCCAACAACGACTTCGCGGAAGAGGCTTTTAAAAAGTGCGGGGAACTCGGTATCGACCCCTACGGTGACATGCCAACCGATTACTTTAAAACCGATGGAAAGTCCTACCACTTTAAGGAGGACAGTAAGGGAGTGCTGTGGATTGCAGCCCAGAGTTCGCTCTCCTTCGATGCCGGCAAAATACGTAGGAGAGAGCTTACGGGATACAGTTTTGCGTATGTCTCTCGTATATACCTAGTTGAGATAGGATTGGAAAGCTGACCTATGAAACAGAACGTGGACCAACAGTCGTGGTTGTACCGGTAATGCTGTTTTCTACACCGAAGTGTACTTCAATAAGTATTATTGGGAGTATGTCCACCTTTATCCGATTGCAGTTGCTAGCGGCTAACAGCGACAAGTCAATTTAACAACTATGACATGAACTCGTTTCAGTTCATTAAAGGAGAGCTTGACGCGGGCTTTAGATCGGTCCAACTGCAGCACTGGCGGGGGGGTGGCAGTCAAGTGTGCGATCCCATCAATCATCGAGTCAATGGCAAAGCGAATAGTTGCGTTAAAGACCTGCCTACGTTCACATGTTTTAGAGTGGAGAGCGGTTAGTCTAGTCAATAGTATCTGTCATAGCGGGCAGCTTTTTTGGTCCTATTTATTTTTGCGTGGTTTCTCCTCGATCGTTATATAGAGTAGTGCGCAACGATACCCGAATACTAGTGAAGTTTCTTATAATAAATCCGAGGGCTCCCTATTCTCATCACCTTGAGCTCTCTCCCTTCTAGCGGCGTAGATTGCACGTTAGTGTTCAATCCCTAATCCATTCAGAACGTTCTTCGGACGAAAAGTACCAGTCCGAGCCACGTAGACTTACATACAAGCCCAGACTGCAGACTACGAATCGACAACAAGAGCTCCCCGCCAACATAGCCACTGACCATTCCGGGTTGTGGGTGTAGCAGCAGAGACCCTGTATCGTCTCTCCTCATAACTAAAGCTTCTATCGCGTGATAGGGTGTTGCTACCGAACTAAGAAAACTACCCCAATCACATACGTATAGGCCCCGAATGCCGTTCGTACGGCTTAGGGGGTACAGCGGCGACGGCCCAGTCTCTAACTTTCGGTGTCTCGGCTTTCATGCTCTAGACCGCACCAAACCCTCAAACGACGCAAAAGGCACTAGGATGGCCGTGGTATCCCCGAGATCTTAACTTTGGCATTCCCGGTCCGTTTGGGCATGGCAACCGACTCCCACCCGCATATATTTAGCGACGCAACCACAACTCTGTGGGGGTGGCCTGGGAGCATTATAAACTTATTTTCTTATGTCTTGAGAGTATTTTGGCAAACATTAAGGACTGTACAAGAATGGGGTGCTGATGAAGAGGGCAGTTTTTGTTAGGACAGTTGTCTTAAGATCAGCTCCCTAAAAACTCGAAAATGTCACTGTGCAGCCCAGATGGACAACTCTGCCCATAACACCCCAAAATATCCTACAAGCTTAGCGCTAAGGGTATGCCCCAAAGTCCCAATATCATTGCACACAAAGGATTCCATCCGCAATGTGCCCAAGAGTTGAGGATTGGAGGGGGATACCAATACCCATCGCACAGCTCTCAAGGTGGACAAGGCTACAACCCACTTTGTCAAACATCAAAGAGGGCATACCATTACCCCTCAGCTAGAGCTGGAGCTGCGGGCGCTTTCCAGTCCACCTTGAGAAGGGAAAGTAGCTGGGATGGTGGCTTTGCCAATGGGAAAGCCCAGTCTGAAATGCCAAATCTCCACCCAAACTTTACTAAACATATTCAAATGCGAGCAACTGTGGTGTCTCAACAATGAAAGGCATCGTTTTGTGGAATTCAATCACCTGTAAAGGGGAAAGGTAGGTAGTGGTGCATGAATATGGGTGGGGTTGCCAGTTCAGAGAGTGAATTTTGGAAAGGCCCCATTTCATAATTGCAGTTGCTTTAAGCACGGCGATACACGCGAGGAAATACGGTTCGCAAACACTGCAGACACATTGATAGGAATGACGCTGTTATGCAACCGAAGAAAAACAGTTCTTTCAGGGCTTAATGTTTCTCAACGTTATCCCCTGGATCGTAACCGGTTCCCGGCTGCCCACGCAATCACCTCGCTACAAGTCCAAAAATGGTCGTCAGAGGCCCTCTTTTTTATTAAGTCTTCTTTAGTAGCAAATTAAACTTTCTACCAAAGTGAATTGTAAGTTATATGTGATGTGACTTTGTAAGCCTTGCTGCTTGGACAGAACTCGAAATCTCATACAAACCTTGGCGCTCGGTACTGTAGTTTTACCAGTGCAGTGCAGTTTAGAATATTAAAACCAGTACAATATTTAAATACATGATAAACGCTATTCTCATTGTGCTTCTTTTACTTCGGATTCTGTTTTTTAGGCATTAGCGTGTCTCCGTACCTTTCGCTGCTTATACCGATAGCTATACAGATTATCATGAAATGGTGAAAGCAGGCCAAAACCGAACTGTGCATGGATCTTCAGCAGCATGAAGTGATGAAGATAGAGAACAACTTCTGAGATGGAGAAAAGATAGAAACTTTGCAGGAGAAACACGAATTCGAGTGAGCGATTGTGAGGCAGACGACTGGTGCCGACACCTTTCCGCTGTAACAGGCAGGGTCAGGCGTAAGTGATATTGGTAACAATAATGTTTTATCGAAAGCGGGGCAAAAGGCTCGAGGTTCGTTTCGAGTAAAATCAGGACAAGACAAGAGTCGAAACTGTTTCAAGGTCGTAACTTGCTTTGCTATACAAGAGAACGAGTAAAGAGAGAAGAAAAGGAAATCCTCCAATGCCAACAACACTCTCTTTATATACAATTCGTCTGCCACCCTCGAACCATTCCTCATGCTCCGATGTACCATCCGAATCTCAACCCATGATGTTACACAGCACTTCGCCATTCCTTATCGTAACAACCACACTACATCGCCCGACGTCGCAACACCTCAGACCACTTCCTTATCGTACTAAATTATACCGCCACCATCTCGCTGCTCCTCCCGCGTCTTCCAACGTCTCCGCCTTTCTGTAACACAACTCCTTCAACACCACCCAAATCTTCCTACCTTATTCCCGAGTATCTTCGTACCTGCCTGCGCCGTGACAATATCCCCCCCTTAGGCTCGAGGTCCTCCGAGAGCATTTTCCTGCGGTCCAGGTTTCGTAGGATATTGTTGATGGAATTCCTCCACTGCTTGTAAGCCGTCGACAAACTTTGCAGGTTTCCAAGTAAGGGAATCATATCCCGTCCATCGGACCAAATACTGTAACTGACTCCGATACATTCGGCTATCCTCAACCCCTGATACTTGATATTCTTCTTCACCATCAACTTCAACAGGAGGAGGAGGAAGTACCACCTGTCCTTCTAAGGGATCCTCAACTACTGGGTCCAAGAGCGAAACAGGCTGCACTCGATGAACCCTTATTGATGCATGTAACTCCAGCTCATAAGCATAAGGGGAAACTTGCTTTTGTACCCGAAAAGGTCCCAGGCGTTTCCAATCCAACTTACGAGTAGGACGAGTAGTTCGTACATTACGGGCATCCAACCACACCTTAGATCCTACTTGAATGTTAGGTGCAGGAATACGTCCTCGATTTGCGCCTTCTTCCTGTAACGCTTGACTGCGCCTCATTTGAAACTCGTAAGTGTTCATGAATCTGTTCCATCGTTGCTTGGACCTGATCTGCCTCGCAACGTCATTGATCTCATTCCTGTGTAGGTTCTCCGGCGAATGACATTCGGGGGTCTATTCCCTGAACTGCAAAGAATGGGGTACACTTTGTTGACTCGGATACTCCATTATTAGCAGCAAACTCAGCAAGGGGTAACCATTGCACCCAATCATCCTGCTGATGATTCACAAACACCTGAAGATATTGCTCCATCCCAGCATTCATTCGTTCTGTCTGACCATTTGTCTGTGGATGAAATGCTGTAGACATCCGTCGATCTATCCCAAGCCGGTTACATATCTGTCCCCAAAAAACCAAAGCAAACTGAGGTCCCCGATCTGAAACAATCGTCTTTGGCAAGTCATGCAGGCGTACCACTTCTCGAAGGAAAAGTTTAGCTAATCCTACCGCATCTATAGTTGTATGGCAGGGAATAAAGTAACGCATCTTCGAGAGTCTATCGACCACTACCCAAACTGCATCAAACCCTTCACACTCGGGTTATCCTACTACGAAGTCCATCGATATATCTTCCCATGGTCTTTCTGGTACTGGCAGTGGTCGGAGAACTCCAAACGTTGCATGCCTGGGGATTTTCGATCGTTGGCAGCTATGACAGTTCCGTACGTATTGATCCACCTGTTTTCGCATATGTTTCCAGTAATACTTCCTACCGAGAAGGTCGAAAGTCTTTGCCCGTCCTGGATGTCCTGCTAATACAGTATCGTGGTGCTCCTATATTAATCGTAACCGTAACTGGTCTCCCTCAGGAACATAACGCCTCCCACGGTACCACACCTGTCCCTCTTGCTCCGTACATTCTGCTATCGTAATCTCCTTCAAACTAGCCCCTTGTCTTACTGCTTCTAATATCCTACTCGGTAGTGGATCGTCCTTATAAGCTTGGATAAAATGATCAGTGATCGAAGGAACTTCTTGATCGGGTATATCGTTGGCCGATATTCTCAATTGTTCCGGAAGATTATGCGGTTTTAAAACCACCTGTTCCATATTTTTTAATCTTTCATCCCCCCCCTCAGGGAGGTCTCCCGGCCTCCTCGTTAAAGTATCCGCTTTTCCATTCGATTTTCCTGGTCGATAAACAATTTCGTAATCAAACCGTGTTAGAAACTCAGACCACCGTGCCTGTCTTCGGTTCAAAAGCTTCTTTGTCATGAAATATTTGCGGTTCTTATGATTGGTTATTAATTGTAAGGGGTATGCAGCACCCTCGCATTCAGGTCTCCATTCCTCAAGTGCCTTGATAATTGCCATTAGCTCTTTATCATATATATCATAATTGCACTCTGCCGGTGAATGTTTCTTTGAATAGTACGCTAAAGGATGTAACACCCCTTCATCATCTCGTTGTAACAGTACTCCTGCGGACACATAATCGGACGCATCAGTTTCAATAATTACCTCCCTCTCATGATCAAAGTGTCGAAGTGCCGGTGCTGTAGTAAACGCGGTTACCATTGTTTGAAAGCAAGCTGTTGCTCTGATTCCCATACAAATGGCTCATCCTTTTTCGTAAGTCTTGTTAATGGTTCTGCTTTTTCAGAATACTTGGGGATAAACCGTCGATAATAATTGCAAAATCCCAGAAATTGTTGTACTTCAAAGAGGTTATTCAATCGTCCGTTCTCCGTCTTCTTCTCCCTACTCCAATTCCGGACGGTTTCAATCTTATCCTCATCCATCGAAATTCCTTTTGTTGATATAATCAATCCCAAATATCTCACGGTTTCCTTATGGAATTCGCATTTTTCTGGCTTCAAATACAACCCTGCTTCCAACAATCGTTGCGTAATCCATTTAACATGACCAACATGTTCCTCCTCGGAATCGCTATATATTAGAACATCATCCAGATATGCTGAAGCAAAGTCATCCAGAGCTTCTCTAATGGCGTTATTAATATACCCTTGAAAATCCGCTGGTGCATTTGTTGTGCCAAACTGCATTACTGTAGGTTCATACAGCCCATATCTTGTCCGGAAAGCTAATTTATGTTCATCCCCCTGCTTTACCTGGAGCAAATTATATGCTCCTCGTACATCCAACTTCGTATATATTCGAGCTTTTCCTAAAAGATTTAACGTTTCTTTTATCAATGGGAGGGGGTATCGATTTTTTATCGTTTTGCTATTAATATCTCGGTAATCAATCCAAAATCGTAGCCCTCCTCCAGGTTTCTTTGCGAACAATACCGGAGCTGCAAAAGGTGAAGATGATTGTCGGATAAACCCTTTTGACATATTCTCCTCAAGCCATTCTTTCAAGACCACCAACTCCGCTCTCAACATCGAGTACAATGGTCCCCATGTTGGTGTTTGTCCCTCCTTCAATCGGACTTCATGATCAATTCCTGGCCAATGCGGTGGTAGCCTATCTGCCAGTACTTTATTAAACAACGGAAGGAATTCATGATACTGTTCGGGAACAATCTCCTCAAGAGGGCGTTCCTTCAAATCCTTTATCTCAATTGCTTTATTAATATCATATAATGAAGCCTTAAACACCGTAAGTCTCCCTTTTTTAACTGTCCGGAAAAACGAAGCTCCATTTAACATAACAATATCTCCTCGAAATGGTCTCAAAGGTCGAATCTTTGGTTTAAATATATCTTGACTTTGATATACTGGTTCCGGAGGTTGCTCTGTAACGCCTTGCACCGTTACTGATGCATCGTTGCAATGCGTAATGCAATATTGTGATCCAAACGTAACAGTATTGGATGCAAAACGCACGGTAACATCATGTAACCGTAACCATGGAATTCCGAGAACGATTGGATAATGTCCTAACTTCGTAATAAACATAGGTAACTGTTCCTTATGTTCTTGTATCTTCATCCCAACTTTGGCAATATGCGTAATATCTCCAGATTGGATAGGTCTTTCATCAATGACCTCTACTTGTTTTTTCTCTTTTAGCTCTTGGAGCGGTATCTGATGATGGCGAGCAAAATCTTGGTCCATAAATGCAATGCCCGTAGCTCCGCAATCAATCAGTGCATGCGTAGGTATCCCTTGGTTATTCACGGTCAATGAACAGGTTATAACTGAATGTTTCCCTTCCATTGATCCTTCCAATACCTCCACCTTACTAACTGATAATCGCGAAATTCCAAAACATTTTAAAGCATTTAAAACAAAACTTTTTCCGTCAACCAAAGTGCCATCCTGCTTGGGTTGACCTAATCTTTTCCCGATTCCTCAGAACCATCCTTGGTTCCTACTTCCTTAATATCTGCTCCAGCCGCCTTAAACGTCTGAGCCTTCTTCCTCGCTGCACATTCTGCTGCCCTGTGGTTAAACCCCCCACAGTATAAACATCTCCCATCTGCAAATCTCTTTGCTCTTTCTTCCGCCGAAATCCTTCTTTTGCCTGGGCTGAGATTCATTGGTGCGGGTCCGGTATATCCGGCGACTGTTCCAGCGGGAGCTGCTTCTGGAGTCTTTGGGCCAGGAGGGTGCCTGGGGGAAGCGAAACCTATCCCCCTTCCTTTATTCTGTGCCGCCTTCTCTGCACGTCGTTGTCGTATCTGGTTATCCTGTTTCTGGCACACCGTCACAAACGCAGGAAGTTCCTCAGGCATATCGCTATACGTAAAGGAATCTTTCATTTCCTCAGACAGCCCTATCCTCAGGGCATTCCGCAGGGCCAAAGGATTCCAATCTAGATTGGCGGCAATAACTTGAAACTCAGCATAGTACTGAGAGAACTTACGGTTCTTTTGTCTTATTTCCCGCATCTTCTGTTCGGCGGTGGCTACCCGGTCGGGGTCCCCAAAAGCTGCTTCCAGGAGTTGTATAAAAGCTGGTAGGTCTTCCAGCCCTATTGTTCCGTCCTCCCGGACGTGTGGCAAGATCTGGCCTAGGGCCACTCCCCTCAGGCGGCTGAATGCATACCGCATTTTTGACTGTTCATCTGGGAAGCTGGCGGGCTTGTGTCGTATGACCATCCGGAGTTGAGCAATCCAACCTCTCAACTGAGACCTATCTGTCACTGAGAAATCTGGGGAGTCGGGGAATTTCTGTCCTTTGTCCTCCGGGGCCTGGGGAGCAGCCGGGGCCGTTCTGGCTGCTAACATCAAGGCATTCCCTAACTGCGTCCTCAAACCGCGGATTTCCTCTCCAGATTGTCGTGCGTCTCGGGTCATGTCGTCCAGTTCCTGTTGAAGGTCCTCGTTGGTTCCCGGGGACAGTGGTCTCCTCAAAGCTTCGTCTCGCTCGTTCCTCAGAGTCTGTATCTGTCGTTCCAGCTTGGTGTGATCGCACTGCGGGGGCAGGAACTGTCTCGTTTGTAGGTCTGTAATCTGCCGCTTTAGGTCGATTATCTGTTGTGGGTGCTCGCAGACCATCTGCACCTCTCTGATTGGCTGGGAGTACTGTGCTACCCGCATCAATACCTCCTGTGTTTGGACGAACGCCTCCCTCAGCTGTTCGTTCCCTACGTTGTCTTTGTCGATGTCGATGAGTGCCATGATGGTGTCCTCATCCTCGACTGATACCAGGGCCACTCGGGGTTCCGTTGATCCTGACATTGCAACGCACTAAGCACATCTACCAGTGCCAATTATATGCGTCAATTTCGGAGGGGGTCGGGGTTGGGGGTACTATAACAATCAGCGGAATCCCCAGGGACTTTGCTGTTGTTGCTGCTGCTGCTGCGTGTCCGATTGTCGAATGAGTTCCGGCGCAGTTGTGTCCTTCGCAATCACACAGTTCTTCCGGATCACACGGAATCCAGGAGTGTGCTCCTGTGTACCGAGTCCAGTATGGTCCGAATATGGGTTCGTTAATATCGAGTCTGCTGCCCTCTCTGGCTGCATCTGTCCAATAAGTATTCCAAGTTAAGGGGACAGCTGGCTGTTCCCAAAAATAGGCTTCGAGGTATTCTTCCTCGAAAGATGCTGTGAGTATAGCTTCGATGCTCTTGAAAGTGTTCCGAGGTTCGGGTTCAAAAACAAGACAAGGGGTTCCGGCGAGATCGAACCAGTTCGTTCGTGATGTGCAGTTACTGTCGTATTTCTGCATTCGAATATGGTGATCTATGCGGGTACTGATGGATATCAAATCCAGTAAGTCGGAGTAACTCGTCGACGCAATTGTCGCAAACATGTATCCACCGATGGTTTACTGCTAGGTCAACCCAACAGGAAACAGAGCAAGGTTCAGGACAATACTTACACCCTGTCGAGGGATGTAGGCACATTCAATATCAGGTACGATGTTGTAGGACTCATTCTAGTGTAACGGGCGGGGTCAGGCGTAAGTGATATTGGTAACAATAATGTTTTATCGAAAGCGGGGCAAAAGGCTCGAGGTTCATTTCGAGGAAAATCAGGACAAGACAAGAGTCGAAACTGTTTCAAAGTCGTAACTTGCTTTGCTATACAAGAGAACGAGTAAAGAGAGAAGAAAAGGAAATCCTCCAACGCCAACAACACTCTCTTTATATACAATTCGTTAGCCACCCTCGAACCATTCCTCATGCTCCGATGTACCATCCGAATCTCAACCCATGATGTTACACACCACTTCGCCATTCCTTATCGTAACAACCACGCCACATTGCCAGACGTCGCAACACCTCAGACCACTTCCTTATCGTACTAAATTATACCGCCACCATCTCGCCGCTCCTCCCGCGTCTTCCAACGTCTCCGCCTTTCTGTAACACAACTCCTTCAACACCACCCAAATCTTCCTACCTTATTCCCGAGTATCTTTGTCCCTGCCTGCGCCGTGACACCCGCAATGGTTTGTTTGTTTGTAATCATATTGCATTCCGCCGCTAGCGGCCATGGCATACCCCGTACACATTTCCTCCCCGCTTCTTCCGTAACATAAAGAAACAAAAGCAAAGTCGCGAGTCCTCTCCCCCACAACAAAAAAGAAAACCGCCAAAAAACAACATCAACTGTTTACACCCCCCCATTACTCGACTCCTCGTGATCTGAGTTCTCCGCCTCCTCCACCACTCCGTTAATTCTGCCGACATCTGTTACTGAAAGAAAATACAACAGTGCCCGCATATATTTTTCCTCTTCGAAAACAAGAGACATTGGTAACCCAATCTTCGGCTTTTTCATCACCTTTTCAACCCCCTCATATCCTTTTTCCCCCTCTTGCCCATCGACCCATAGCCGCTTCTGCTCTCGCTTCCATCTTTTACACCATTTAAACAGGTGATCTTTCGTTTGATACTCATGCCCACACCACCAGCACTTCATATCTCTTCTTTTTCCGATACGTCGTAAGTATTTCCCCAAAAGAGCATGTCCTGTCTTAAGTTGATAAAACCTAGCCGCAATCGACTTCCGGGATCCCATCACCGCACTATTACCTCCCCTTTTCACCAAATCATACCGGTAACTGTGCTTTGACTTTCTCCCCATCTCTTTTATTTTCTTTTTACTTTCCGCCAACTTCAACTCGGTCAACCTCTGGTTAATGTGGGCGAAAGAAATATAATTTAAATATGGTGGCGGATTTTGTGTCTCTGTCCTCTTTCCTTTACACTTATATGCCGCCTTTGTTGCTTGTTGGTCCGCGTTTTCGTTGCCTTCCACCCCCTTATGGGCGGGTACCCATCTATATTCCACATGGATATCTTTTCTTAGCAACTTGCTTTCCTATATCATCGTTCGTAACGCTAGCACCTGTCCTGGGCCTGGTTCGTCCGATTGTTTTCTTCGTGAAGTCGCTTGGGAGTCCATAAAAGCTGTTACTCTCCTCGCTCTTTCCTTCTCTGCTATCTCGTTCGTAATTTTCACTGCTTCCGACATCGCATACATTTCGGTGTCAAACGCCTCTTTTTGTCGACCCAAATGTACCCTCATCTTCTCCCACTTTTCTTTTTTCCATACCACAGCACATCCAGTCCACTCATCTTCTTTTCTCGCTCCATCAGTCTAAAAAACCAGGCCCTCCCTTTCCATAACCGCCTCTCTTTTGGCCTCTTCTTCTTGCTTTATAATCACTTTGCCTTTCAGGCTATTTTGAACTTTCGGTAATGTGGTCGTTTCGTAAATCCTCCATTCACAAAACTCCTCCGGGATCAACTCATCAATCCCCTCCACCCTTTGACACACACTTCCTCTCATTTCTAACATTCGCCCTCCTCCTTTAAAATCGGGCATCATCATCTGCCTTACTTTATAGCGCCTTAAACGGTTATTAAGAAGAGGCTCTGCCGGTCGTAATCCCGCATCATTCATAAGTGCTCCTTGAGGTGTTGTCCTAAAGCATCCAGTTACCCTTCTGCCCTGTTCATTCAACACTTTCTGTACCTCCTGAGCCCTATCTTTCTGTTCTCGCCACCACAGTTCACTTCCATACAACATCACCGCTTGAACTGCCGCAACTTGGATCCTTTGACAACTTCCCGGGTTCAATCCCTTCTTTACCATTAGAGATCTCACCCTATTCTGTGCTTTCCTAGCCTTCGCCAGGGTTCTGTTTGTATGATCGTTTAGTGTCAGCATATCATCCAGCCACACTCCCAACCATTTTGTCGCTTCCTTGTTATATCGAACCTCATAATTTCCCACTCTTACTCGAGCTTTCATCTTTGGTTCTTTATTGCCTCTCTTGCGAGTAAACAACATTGCTTCGGTTTTTTCAATGTCAAACTGACTGGCGTTGTCCTTCGCCCAAATTTCTGCTCCTTCAGCACATCTCTCCAGTCTCTGTGTGCATTCCCCCACATCCGCCCCTTCTACCACCCATGCCACATCATTGACAAAAGATATGCCCTCACTCTCGCATTCTCTTTCCTTTTTCTCAACTTCGCCGAATAACCCCGAAAGGTATATAACGAAAAGAACTGGCGATACTGGCGACCCCTGTGGAACGTCCGTTTCCACATCCATAATATCTCCTTCTCTTCCGTCCATCGACATAATCACTTTTCTTTCTTCCATAAAATTTTCCACCCATCTTACCAGATCGGCTTCAAACCCCATTTCTTCCATTCTTTTTATCAAGTTCCCCTTTGCTACGTGTGGAAAGGCTCCCTTAACATCCATCAACAGCACTGCTGCGGTATTCCCCCTTCCCCACACTTCTTCAACTCTCTTCATCAACCTTCCAACTGCATCTATTGCTGACCTTCTCTTTCTGCATCCAAACTGCCCGTCATGAAGTAACTGCCTTCGCTTACACTCCTCTGCTATTGCATTTGCTGCTACCTTCTCAACAACCTTTCCCAGACAATTCAACAACGTAATCACCCTATATGCCTTGGCGACTCCGTAATCTGGCTTATTTGGTTTCGGTATAACCACCCCCTTCGCTTCCTTCCAAACTCGTGGGTGTATTCCTAACGTAAAAGAAGCTTTGACGATTGCAATTATTCTCGGAGCGTCCCACTCCCACAATAACCTCATCGCCTTAAACCCCAGTCTATCCGGACCGGGAGCTTTCTTCACTGATTGATCGAACAGAGCCAATCGCATGTCCTCATCAGTAATCTTCTTCCACATTCCTCCTCCCTCTTCTTGGGCCTTTTTCTCCACACTCTTCAAAGGTTTCGGGAACGCTTCTTCTTTAATCAACTCTGCCTTGTCCTCCCAGGATTCCACCACTACTCCATCCCTGAATTTCAAAGCCTTCGTCGTTTGCTGACCCCTCGGTTTTGTATACCTCAAGGCCTGCCATACCTGATCCTTCTTGGCGGAGGACAAAAAGTCCTGCCACATCTTCGTTTTTGATTGTCGGATTATTCTTCGGACGGTACTTCGCTGCTTTTTAACCTGTTGCTGCGTCGCTTCCCCCCTTCTTCTGGCCCTCTTTAATGAGCCCAAAATCCTTCTGTTTTCTGCGATCTCCTCATTCCACCACCTCTTTGATCTGGCACAAACTTTAACTTTTTTGCAGCACTTATTAAGATGATTAGCAAAATTCCGCTGTATCCACTCAGCTTCCTTTTGTAAATCTTCGTCACTGCTTTGTTCGGTCAAAACTAATCTCTTTGAGCTCTTGTCCTTCGATTCTTTTTGTGCTTTTTCATAATTTTCTTTTTCCTCCTCTGGCTTGAGCGCATCGATATCCCATCCCGTAACCTTTCTTGATACTTTGGCTCCTTCCCCTTCGTCCCATCTTAACTGGGCACTCACCATCACATGATCCGAAGTAGTTGTCAAATCTGTAGCTATCTCCAAATTGTCCGTCATCGAGGCTTTCGTTATGAAGAAATCTATTAGCAATCCCGAAGTCTCGCCATTTCTTGTGTACATGTGAGTTTCTTCCCCATCCGTAACATCGATCAAATAATACTCATCCATCAGATTCGTAAGAAAACGATCGTCTCTTTTTGGTGGCCACTGCGGGTCCCATCTATCACTGTGAGCATTCCAAACTCCTCCCAAGAGAATCTTATCCTGCTCCATTATCTCACTCCATCTTGCTGATTGTGCCGGTCTGCCTTGACTTCTCACTCCCACTTCTTGTCTTTGCTGATCATACACATTCACCAATCTCATTTTTCTCCCCAACGGATATCTTATATCAAACACCTGGATGTCCCCTTCACCCCCCTTATCCACTTCCGAAAACTCCAGGTGTGTATCTCTTCTTATCGCGGTCATCGTTCTTCCTCCTCTAACCAACCCATATCCTGGGTGACTGATGGGATATCCTTCCTTCTCAAAAAACTCTTGCAACATTACCACACCAGCCCCCCAAACAATTCCTTTTTCCAACGCCATCATCGTCGCCACGTATCCCCTTCTGCAATTATGCATTATGCTCTTCACCATTGCTTCATGGGGGTTTCTGGGATCCCTGCACTGGAGCTAGGCTCGGATATCTCTTGTGTCGAAACAACTTGTACTTCCGGCTCCTTTTCGGTCTGTTCCTTCTCCGGAACTTTCTTCTCGGCCTCTGCTGTAGACGGTTCCCCATCCTCAACTTGATTCGGCTTCTTCTGCTGATCCGTCATCACATTCTGGCGTTCCCCTTCTCTTTCTTTCCAGGTTCGCCTTTCTTCTTTCGCCTTCTTAATGGCCTCCTGTTTCTTGGAGCACACATTTGCTTTCGTGATATGATTCCCCTTACAGTTGACGCACTTGTCGACCGTATGGTTGCAGTTCTGTCCTGAATTAGCTTTGCAACCTACCACGTTGCACTTATAATCCTTAGTCAAATGCTGTCCCACACACAACATGCAAGCCGGCATCTTCAAAGCTCCACACTTTGCCTCAACATGTCCCCATCTGCTGCAGACTCCACAGAAGGAATCGGGTCTGGCGGTCATAAACCTCTCCACCTCATACCTTACTCCCGCCACTCTCAACCCTCCCTTCAAAACTTTTTCAGCCATTTTGCTCCCCTTGACTGCAAACACAACCGTCGATGCCTTCTTTCCATCCGCCTTCTTCTTCTGCACATCTTTCGGTCCTCCTATCCAGCTGATTGCGAGGGGCAACACCACCCCCTCGTTTTCAGCCTGTAATTCTTGGCTCAATTTGTCCAATCCACCTCCAGTCTTGTTTCCCAAGTACCGATCGAAATTGATGCCATGCACTTTGACTTTCTCCCAAAGTTCATTCGTTTCGATGTCCACAATTCCTGCGTCCACCTTTCTTCCTGCTTTAATCACTATTTCATTGTACCTAATCAGCATCTCAGCAGTTGCTCCAAGGGTCGTGATCGTCGATAAACATCCTCGGGTATTCTTCGTAACCCCTTGAATGCGCACAAAATGCTGAACCTTCGCCTCAAAAAGTGCTCTATTCACCTCCGAAGAAATTTCCAAATCTTTCTTCTGAGAAAGTGGGAGTCCATTATCTCTCCTAAAAGTGACTCTCCTCTTCTCCATCGAATTCTGTCCTGGGGGGACCGGCCTCAACTCCTCTTTCCTCTGTTGCTGCCTCTTCACCTCAGTGAAACCATCCCCGTTCTTCTTATCTTCCCCTTGACGTTGCTGCTGCTGTCGTTGTTCGGGCTGTTTCTTTGGTGGTGCCGGTGCCCCTGCCCGCTGTGCCCACGTATCCTTCTTCTTTTCTTCCAGTTTCTTTTCTTCCAGCTTCTTTCCTGTCGGCTTCTTGACCTCCGGCTTCTTAACCCCAGCCTTTGGTCCCTTTCGTACCTCCTTTACCTCCGGTTTTTTCACCTCCTTCTTCTTTTGTTGTGGCACCGCTGACACCACCGGCTTCTTCTTCAGGATCGTAACCTGTTCCACCTCCAGACGCGGAAACTCTCCCCTTACTCCTCCAGGCGAAATCCCAGGCGCATGACTTGATTGCTCCAAATCCTGCCTCTCCACCTCCATTTCTTCCCGGATAACGCTATCAACCTTCTCGTTTTCTTACGCCGAAAAGGTCGCTCCCGGCTCAAACTCAATATCGCTCATATCTCCATCCTCAGGGGTGGCTTCTACCTGTTTCCCCCTTTGGATTTCATCCTTCTTCCGGCTTTCTTCCGCCATATCCTCAAACCTCTTAACTACTCTATTGGTCAATTGGTCCACCATCTTTTCCATGCAAGTGCTCATTGCATTTTCAATCGTTTTGGCCGTGTTAACTGGAGCTAACTTTGCCACCTTTCTCTCCCTCTTCTCCAACCTCTGATCGAGTTTATCCGCCCTGTCCTGATCATATTCCCTACTCAACTCAACCTCGGTCAGAATCTTCTCCGACGTCCTACAAATGGAGGTAACCCCCGCATCCGTATGATTCTGTCTTGCTGCCATATGCTCCGCCTGCTTCAGGCACCACTCATCATATCGCTCATCATGCAACTCATTGGTAGCCATAAAATCCCTCAGCCCATTAGTGTTCCGAAGATACTCACCAATAAACGCCTCCAGATTAACTACCCCTGCCTCATTGGCCACCGCCTCCGCTGGCTTGGACCAATCGGCCTCAAGTTTTCTCCTGCTTGGTGTCTGCGGCATATTCAGGATTGGTCGTTCGGGTGTTACCGGCCTGTCAACCCTCTTCCCCTTATTGCGCTTTTTTCCTTTCTTCGTTGGCGTCATGTAGGGCTCCTCATCCCTCCACTCCACCAGCGTCATCGCTTCGTCTTCGCTGTCGCTAATTTCGAATTTCCTAGGAATGGGTGTACTGACTTTCAGAGTCTCTGCCACTCCCCCCTCCTCTTCCTCACTGCTCGCTGCTTGTGTATCAGTATTTTCCTCCGAATGAATATAGCTCGCAGCCAAAATTGATTTTCCGCTCCTCCTGGGGGTCAAAAAAGGATTCTGAGGAATTGCGCTCAATGGGAAAGCAGCAATACTTCCCCCCTAAACCATAGTCAGTGGCGGTGAAGAGAGCTCTAAGCCCGTACTGCCTATACTTCTGCTTATTTGTCGCGTAACACCCGTAACTCCAGTTTTTCCCGTAAGGTCGGAGTATGATCTCATGTCATCCAGGTCGCTGGGGAGCCATCCTGATTCCTGTCTAGGTGTCGCTTGGGAATCCTCACTCCTCCTCAAATCATCTTCGATCCTGGCCTTGTGAAGACCCCTCTCAAAATTATCCAGTTCCTCTCCCGCCTTGAGTCCCTCGTACTCTTGCGTTCCATGGAACTGTCATAACTTATCCTCTCTATCAAGTTGAGAGAGTTCGTGTGCGATTTCGGACGTAGTTGCCATCTCCCCATCGCTGGAAAGTGGTCCTGTAATCGCATCGAGATGTCTACCGAGTACTGCCCCGATACCACTGCTGGAAGTCTGAGATCCGGTGGATTCCTCAGCCATCTTATCGAGTCTTTCCTTCGCCTTCTGGAAGGTTGACGTCTTTCTAGCTCCAAAGAGGCTCATCGTTTGCTGCTTCTAAGGGGTTGAAGTTCGTTCAACTGAAAACCGAAGCAAAAATTTTCTCGCGATGTCAAACTTGATTGGATAAAATCGGTCTTGGCAAAACTAAAAGGTGGTGTGGTGTGTTGTCGGAGGTGTGTTTCCCGCAATGGTTGTTATATCAAGAAGAAATTGTGGCTGACATTACGAAGTGCAAACGGCTCTAATTAACTCGCTTCGTGCTTAGATTTCGTTAACTTCTCCCCATCAGCTAACTGTCTCAATATCAATATCAGGTCTTCGACAAACCAAGGTGCTCGGCTGCAGAGAGAGTGATTTCGGTAATGCCTCCGGTCAATGACTGGTGATCATCATCTCGGGCTAGGCGGCCTACACAATAGTTACTGGTGACTGGTCCGTCCATCAACGCTACAGGTACAGAAGATACTATGTGGGGGACAAACCGGTGATATACCGCTAGCTGGAATGGCCGCATACTGGCCTGGTCTTTATCCGTCGCATACGAATGATGTGCGGCGGATACCTGTGATGGCAGATCATATACAGACCCTCTCGTTATCCTATCTTTCGCTTAGTATCTCGATAAGATTCTCCTTCCATTCTATATAGTTCACGTACGATATTGTGCTCCTGAGATAAAAAAGCTTCTAATATCAATGGAGTGAGTATATAATTGCTTCAGGCACGGCAGAAAAAAAGAGAACTGCAGGTTTCGAACCTTGATGGCTATAGCTTCTGCACCATGCGGGACTAACCTAGGCGTCACTTCTTGGTTTTGAAGACATATCATGCAAAACAAGTAGAGCGAGCAGACCAAGAAGAAATCGGAAGTAGATTGTTGTTGCTGAAAAATGAGTGGATCTATTAAACACCAGGCTTTCAGATACGAAACACTCGGTGCTACAATGCCAGGTGTAGGTCCGAAAACTGCAATTATTGATGCCGTTGTTTGTTGCCCTTTGGTTCTGCGCTTACTCAGAGTCGATGCCCCCACAGGACGGAATTTGCTATGGAAGACCCCATGTATATTCTTTTTAGCACGGTAGTAATTTGTAGTCTGATAATTGTATATTTTTACAATATTGCAATTAGACATGCAAGAGCTGACTGTCTAGCTCAGTTGCAGAACATGGTGCTCCAGCCACCGGGCTGAAAGTGCTGTAAACACCGGAGATGCCGAAAACACACGGTGCAGGTTTGAAATCTACATTGATTGCCATTATTTTGTTGTCCTTTGGTCTAGCGATTATTCAGAGCAATTATACCTGCCCTGAGTTGTTAAATTAGGAACAGTGTTCCTAACTCTGAGTGAGTCGGAAATATGCTTCTTTAAAGGCACCGGAAAAGGCACAAAACAGTGCCTTTTCCTACACCGAAAATAAAGGCATTTAAGTGCAAGAATTGGGTTGGGGGTTCTTTTGTATGGCAGTAAAAGGCACCGTGAAATGTCACTGAAATGGAACTACGTAATGCTTTTCTAGGGGTGCCTTTTTTCCTCTTGCCTTTTCTCTGTGCCTTGTCTCCCTGTGAATTTTCTCTCTGTTCCTTCCCCCCCGCATTTTCTCCTCCTCCGTGCTTTTTCTCCGCTCCTATCCTCTAAGCCTTGTCGTGCCTTTTACCTTCTAGTACTACAATTAGTAGAGACCCTCATCACTCTAAAGGTGGCGACTAGAAACACTAACCATTGGTGGGAGCACAGACCCTGCCCCGCAGCGCATCTAGTATCTGAACACTCACCATTTCCAGGCCCCACCTTGTAAATTTTGCCCGTTGAGCTCGACCCTGTCGTTGATACCTCTAGTGCTCGTGCAGTCTAGGGTGGCGTGGGAATGGTAGCGGTAGCAGCGGTGGTGGCGGCGGTCATTGGGCATACAGATAGTACGGGCAGAGGAGGTGGCGATAGGTATTGTAAAGGAAGGAAGGTGAGCAGCTGATCGAGAACAACCAAATTCTATCATTTGGAGCTACCCTTAGTGGGAGAAAGGTACACATACAACACACAAAGAGGCACGAATAAAGGCATTGCTAGGTCTAGAAAGTGCACTACTTCAAAAGTACAGCTGTAGAAAGTCATGGATTTAAGGCACCTTTGGTGGGTGAGCATTAGCATTTTCAAACTCACAACTCACAAGCCGAAATGGCACGCAATAAAAGGTATTAGGACTTTCAAAAAAGGCACGAAACAAGTTCCAGCATCTCCTGGTGCCCTTTTTCCCTACAACCGGTGCCTTTTCATTTTCGTTTGTATAGGGAAAAGGCACGAAAAGCACAATTCCGACTCCATTAGAGTAAGCGGCCGGGACCGGCTGTCCTGCATTAAGCCGGGCCCGGCCTCCGCCAAAGTAGGCCTCCAAAATTGAGGCCGGGCCGACTGGATCTGTAGGTGGCCTTAGATATCTGAAAGCCTGCAAGCTTTTTGCAGCGTAGGCCTTTGAATCACGATCTAGCCTGGCTTTTACTCAGGGTGGCCGGCGAGATCGTGACGGAACTGGCCGGCTGTTTAAGAACACTGATTAGGAAGCTGAAGCTGCCTCAGTACTGTAGAGATGGAGTGTTACTGGGCGCCCTATCGGCAAAAATTTGTGGATAGGGTGATCCCACGTATGAGGTGCAACAAGTTGTTAAACAAAAGCTCCAATAGGCGGTCTATCTTGCTCCCAAATATGCTGTACCTAGACCTTTTAGCGAGCTACAATCCAAGTAGCTATTGGCGGAACTTCAAACGATCCTCAAAGTTCTACGAGCATCCTAATAACGAAGGATCCCAAATTCAAGTATACTATTCTTGGGGATGTTTAGCTTCCAAAGAGGAGCCCAGCTGACCACGCTCCCACAAGTCTCCTGTATATATCTGGAGTCTTTCCCCGTCCTCTTTTCTCTGTACCATAGTGTAATGCACACGGTCCTCCCCTCCCTATCGCAACGCATCCAATAAATAGTCGCGGTGAGTGCTATTTCATGGTCGCTTAGCTAAGGCTGTCGCTGCGCCTTTAAAGTTTTGCGTGGCAACGGTGTACGAAATTTTACCATAAATACTCTAAATAAGGAGCCCGCCATTCTACCTAACCCCATTTCACAAATTTTGGACTTTAATTTCCTGGCTTTGTATAATTGATTTTGGTTTTGCTATGGTATCTATTGTTGGATTGAACTGAAGAGGAACGAGCTACTAGTGTCGAAGTGCAAGCCCCCAGTGCGAAGTAATCTAGGTATATCTTCGGGTATGCCGGTGCTACCCGGATATTCAACATAACCTGGGTAGCGGTAGGCGAGTGATGAGCAGTGACTGCACTGCTGCCGATGCCATTATTCTGACACCGCGACACATTCCTCTCGAGACGAGAGAACAACGATGGAGATTAATGATCAGGTTAGATCAGGTTAGATTACCTTTAGCATTTCTCTCCCCACCTAATCACATACCCACACCCTAAAAAGTACAGGTCGGTGTCAATGGAGTCTTTGAACCTACCTGTAGCCAAAATCCGCCTCCGATTGGGTTACCCAGGTGTACCCGCTCCACGCGCGGGATGTGAAGTCTTATTTAAACAGCGGAGTCACTAGCTTGTGATCACCAATGCCGACCATGATAGCCAGCCGCCCGCCACTGGCGACACCGACGGCTCACTTTTCCGACCCGATGAATCGGTTCGCCATGGTATGCTGCATACGTGCAATCCAATTCCCTCAGATGCAATTGTGCTTAATCAGTGAACCCGTCTGCATTACCTATCAGGCAGCTGGAAGTGACTTGGGAAGGTGCGAACTCCTCTACCCGGGATTTCCAAGGTAGCATCTCAGTTGCAGCAATGCCCAGCAGATAGTGTTAGATGAAGATGTCCTCGTGGCTATAGCAATGAGGCATATATCACTTGCATCGCAGACGCGTTAATCGCACTAGGGTGCAGTGGGGATCGGCAGTTTTGTGGCAGTTTGCGGCTGCGGCTGCAGGGGTGTCTGTAGGATACTCTAAGAACCTTATCGGTGATACCAATGATGCCACCTGCACTTGTCGTTTAAAACCACCTCTTCCATCCATAGCATTTTCAGGCGTTCACTGCACACCCTCCTTGCATTCGTCGGCACGCCACGTTCTGCACCCCTCCATCTTCACAGCCATCACGCGCGGCGGCAACTGGGAGCGTTCTGATGATCGTGGCGGGAATCAACACTGCGCTCCCGAGCGGCACAGCCTTACAGTGTCTGGCGCGGGATGCCCGGTTTAGGCAGGCCATGCCGCTGCAGGTAACAAGTGCAGGCGGCGTGAGTGAGTGGGCGTGAAGGCGGGTAGTGTATGTCGGCTGGTCTCCCCACCCCTGTCGCGTCGGGATTAATCATCAGATCTGCGCGACCCGCCTTACCTGCTGGGATGTTCCCTACCCGTACATACAGCAGGCGCATTCTCCTCCTGCGCCCGCCTCTATCGTCCCGCTGCACCTCGTCGGCGCTCTGTATTCCCGGTTCCGTTTATATTATATAAACCCGCCACCCTCCCCTGCTGCCTGTTCCCCACCAAACATCACCGACCCCGAACACCACCATGTCCGTCCTCGAAGTCGACCCCGCCATCGTTCATCCCCTCCCCGCTGCTCCTCCGGCACCGCTAACCATCGACAGCTAGAACACTCTGACCTCTCCGACTACGACTCTGCGGGGTACAACACCTCCACCGAGTCCCTCACTTCGAGCGTGAACGAGTACATCTTTGAGAACGGTACCTTCCTGGTGCAGGGGTTAGGGAAGGGGAGGCGCTGATAGCGGTGGACAGGGAGACGGTATCATGCCTACTTCGGTACCGACAAGAACTTCATGCCCACGGATGAGAAAGAGCAGGACCGGTTTCCCCCCTCCCCTTCTTCCACCTCCCCCGCGCTAATAGGGTAGGCTGGATCTGCACCACGAAATCCTCCTCCTCATGCTCTCTCGGCGCCTCCACCTCGCCCCCATCTCAAGCCCCCACCGAATCCTGGACGTAGGCACGGGCACGGGCATCTGGGCGATCGATGCGGCGGACAAGTATCCATCCGCAGAAGTGGTGGGCACAGATTTGAGCCCGATACAGCCTTCGTGGGTGCCGCCAAATTGTAGGTTCGAGGTTGATGATGCGGAGAGGAGGTGGATATTTGCGGATGTACGTACGCGGGGGAGCCAAATGAGGAGAGGGGGCAGGATCTGACGAGGGGTAGGGGCACTTCGACTTTGTACATGTGAGGAACCTGAGTATGTGTATCGGCGACTGGGGCGCGTTCATGTCCGAAGTCTTCCGGTACCTCTCCTCTTCCCTCTCTTACCATCTCACTAACATCCCCAGCTGCACCTCCCCCGGCGGCTTCGCAGAGTTAGGCGAACTAGGTGGCATCACCCACAGCGACGATAACACGTTGCACCCTGGCATCGCCCGCTCGTTCTCGCTGTGCGCACAGGCAATGGAAAAAATTGGCCGGCCATTCTTCACCGGCGTGGACTTGCGGCAGTTACTTGAAACCGCGGGGTTCGTGGATGTCGTCGTCGAGAACGTCAAGCAGCCGCTTGGACCCTGGCCACGGGATGAGAGGATGAAGAAAGTGGGAGCAATGAACCTTTTGATGGGGCAAACTGGTACGTTCCCGAAGGGGTACTCGTCCCCGAGTCCGAGGATAGGTGGGTGGATGGGTTAGGGAATGTGCTAACGGAACCAGGTTACGAAGCCTATGGTATGGCGCCGCTAACGCGGATCCTGGGGATGAGTAAAGAGGAGGCGTTGGAGGTGTTTGCGGAGGCAGTCAAGGGCGTGAGGAATAAAAACTTCCATGGTTATAATTTTTTGTGAGTGTCCTGGAGGAAAGGGGGGATGGGAGGGGAAAGAGGCTAACATGGGGCCGGGACAGCCATGTTGCGTATGGGCGGAAGCCGGAGTAGGGTTGCCGACGGATGGGTGGAGGAATACAGAGAGCGGAAAGGATCGGGGGTTTGGATCAAGAGCGGATGCTTGTGATATGAAGGATGCGATGCATATGGAGGTATGGTAATGGGAGAATTGATTCTGTGCTACACAGTCAGTCTTTGTATCTGGTTTTGCTCATCGATAGATACGGGACGCAATCTTGCCCTTGGGAAGTTAAGGACAGGTTTTTGAGGCTACCCTCCTGAGTTCTGGGTAAGTAAGGTACAGTTGGGTATATAAAATTGTGCGTCCAGCAGTTACAGTGGCAGCAGTCAGAATGGGCTGGTGATGATTTCGTCTAATATATATACACATGCTTTGTCGGCTCGAAGCATTCTTATTGGTTGACATGTGGTACGTACCTCTAAGAAGGATTTTTATTGGCTGACAACCCACAGCTTGAATCATTTCGATGGCTTGGCATACCCCATCAAATATCCTCAAATATCCACTCCCAATTAAGTATTTGAGTTCAACTCTGATCAGAATGTAATGTTTACATGAAATGTTCAGAATTCAATGCTCTTGCACCCTGCAGTCTCAAATTGAGCATGTCTTCGAAATTGATTGCACAATTATGGAAAATGCTCGATTTTTAGTATCTGGGGGCAATTTTCAAGTGTTTTTGTACAGCCACTCTTTCAATTTTGATTATATGGTAATTATGAGATGTGGAGGTGAAACAGGATCAAAGTAGAGACAATGGATGCATACATTACATCATGATCAGAGGTAAACTGACAGTTGGGAATTTATCAACTCAGCTTGCAAGTATTATGGTGGGAAAAATGTCCTTATGTGATACATAACTCAGAGAGAAGCTGTTTCAGGGACAGTAATCCGTAACATATTTGAGGTGTGGCACTATGAAGTCCCCTTGACCTGTGCGTTGACTAGCTTACTATGATACGTGTTCGATTATGTGTACTCAGTACTATACTTCATACTGTATTCAACAAAACTGTTAAATGTACTTCATTGCACACTTCCAAGTAAGCTTTGAAGCCACTCTCAAGCACACTTCCGAGCACACTCTCAAGTACACTCCCAAGTGCACTTGATGACACTCCCAGTCTGCTTAACTATACGCTTCCAAGTAAGCTCTCCAAACGCTCTCAAGTACACTCCCAAGTACACACTCAAATACACTTCCAATTGCACTTGATGCCACACTCCCATCCTGCTGGACTATACGCTTCTAAGTAATCTCCAAAGATGCTCTCAAGTACAATCCCATGCACACTCTCCATTACACTCTCCAGAGGCAAGACACTCTCAATCTTAGTTGACTATATGCTCCCATGTATGCTCCTGGGTGCTTGATCCAGACACTGGCTTAGTTGCAGGTACCAGGTACCAGGAATCGGATGGCAGGTGACGACAGGCCTGAGGAGGCAGGCAGGTGGCGGAAGGTGGTGGCTGAAATCATAAAGTCGGTCAATATCATAGTCTGAATGTTATTTTTAACTTGGCTATTGTGATGAAATCTCATGATGCCTTATGGTCATGGTGTTGACAATTGCAGCCTGCCATTCTGCAGAAAAGGTAGACAATTGGAACTTGAGAAGAGCAGATTTCCGACTAAGATTTTCCAGTGGAATCTGCTTCCTGCTTCCCACCGATTGGAATTTGGGGGTATATACATACGCATTTGTTCTAGGGCTGTTGGTAATGATCGCTATGGTGATGATGGCAATGGTGATGATGGCAATGGTGATGATGGCAATGGTGATGATGGCAAATGTTAATGATGGCGATGGTGATGATGGTGATGGTGATGATGGCGATGGTGATGATGGCGATAGTGATGATGACAATGGTGATGACCGCGATGGTGATGATGGCAATGGTGATGACAGTGATGGTGTCAGTGATGGTAATCACAGTACCAGTAGCACTTAGACAAGTAGGTTGGCTACCTCATCATTTGCATCAAAGCTTTCACAGACTTTGCATGTTCTATTAGCCATAGCTTCCACAAGCTCAGAGTTTACCATTGGCCAAAAGCTTCCCATGGAAAACTCTACTCCGCTCAATGTACAGCTCTCTCAAGCAGGCTATCAAACAGGCTCTCAAACATGCTTTCAAGCAGGCTTTAAAGTAGGATTTCAATCGCCAGTGGCCACTCATGCAGACTCACAGCGATGGTGTGTATTATACCAGTATAACAACAAAAACTGCAGACAGTAACAACAGATATTAGTTCATCTCTGAATGGCAGCCCTATGGAGTTCTATAGGCCCACACCCACATCTCAATGAATCGACTATTGATTACAATAAACTGTGTGTCACGCAGGGGTCCAAGGAAAGCTTGCTAGGAGCTGTCTGTATGTATGTAGCATAGCCTATAGTCAATTTGCACTTTTGTCGAAGATTTCCAACCAGCCAACAGCTAACCTATTTGGATCATGTCCTGCCAGGCAATTCAGATTGTGTCCAGCCTGAAGCTTGCCCTTCTGTACAGATTGTATCTGGCCAGACCATTCAGCACATGAGGGTTCTCAACTATCTGTCCTATCTATTTAGAGCCATGTCTGATTGTGAACTACAGTTTTCCAAACTGAGAATCCACAACCACTTTAACCATAGGACCTTGAGTTTTGAGACCTACAACCTTCCAGGGTCTTCCAGTCCTTATTGGACAAATGTTTGTGAAGT
>Ga0307514_10000988_pt1 | contig 42098 bp, 39 predicted proteins | sample 16_EM_MG_FD_203088 | JGI IMG/M metagenome (GOLD analysis project Ga0307514, IMG submission 203088) | Populus trichocarpa ectomycorrhiza microbial communities from riparian zone in the Pacific Northwest, United States - 16_EM | ecosystem: Host-associated > Plants > Roots > Unclassified | place...
GATCTTGGAGAAAAGTAACAGCTGTGAACCGCTGATAAGAGGTGTTAGGAGCGTCTGTCAAAGCAATTGATTAGCTTGCAAAACTCCTCTAATTTCATCTCTCCGTCTTGCTGGTCTGGTTGTTGTCGAGCCTGACAGATTTTCCATTTTTCTAATACAGTACGTCCAAATCTACGTTGTGGAGGCATAGCGTTCGATCTAGTATGTAGACAGGCTGACAGATATGTAGAACTGATAGGTAGATTGAGCGACCGTTGGAAAGCTATGTACTCAGTACAGAATGCCACATACAGTAATTTTTTGCTTTTTCTTGGCTCACGTGATCCCTTTATATAGTGAAGAGATTTGCCAGATTTCTGCACTTCACTATGGCCAGGTTTGCCTGTAGCTAAATAATATATATATATATATATACCGCGCCCCTCCCCAAACCTCTCTCCACCCCAAAAAGCAAACGTTACCCGAGTCCAATTCTCGGCCTATTCATACACCTATTAGCAAGCACTTCCAAAGCTCCCTTAGCACAACCTAAGAAGTACGCACATACCATGATGCCCACTGAGATTCGCCAAATAGGCCCATTGTGCCGCTCCAACATATACTATAGCACTCAACATATCTGCCAAGCAGGGGGTGAAATTTTTACCCTGGCATAGTTGAGTTTGGGAAACCTCGACTGATATATATAGGATGGTACAGCATACCGAAGTGCTTAGGGTGCCGATGTGTATCTAGTTGCATATCTGAATATCTAATTAGTCATTAAGTAGCACATGTAATGTATTCTAAATAAGTGGAGCCAGAACCCCTCCATGTTTAGACTACAGTTGCATCTGTTCTCGTTCCCAGACTTATTTAGCTTATCTCATATCTCATGTATTCGGCTAAAAGAGTTGCATCCATTACAATTATGTAGAGTGAGCTCAAAAAGCGGCGTGTTCGCAACACAAGTACCTTGTAAAGTCGTTACTTTAAGGTAGAGTAGTACGCTAAAAATAGAACTCCTTCAACCGTCTTATCGGGAACCGGACCACTTCCCATTTCCAACCACGCTAGAAATAACTGAATTTTTTTTTTTTTAAGTTCCCGCGAGAGGCAGCACCCAACCTAAATCGGTCTGGGCACGAGAACACACCCAACCCACTTTTTGGCGTAATCGTGAAAAGCATCAGAATCGCCAATATGCTACGATAGATGGAACGGCCCAGAGTGAAGAGTGTGATAGTGAAGATCTCTCAGCATGGGTTCCTCTTGATACCTACTACTGCGCATTTAAAAACTAGCACCTTATGGTATATACCGAACCAATCCTGCTCACCTGCTCCTGCTTGGAGTAGTTATCTGAGGTTTGACAATTGGTCAGAATTGCGATTTCGCCTGGATGTATATAGGGTAAAATATACCTAGTGTGAAGTCTTGTGCATGTTGCTCCAGTACCTAGATTTTCCCTCCCCGGAAGTATCCGAGGTCGGATCACTGGTTTCAGTTCGCATGTCATGTTCAGGTTCTCGATGTTTTATTGCCACTGCGATGACTAGGTGATGTAGCTTCACACTGCCGCAGGTCCACGCCACCCTCTTTCCCCCTTGCTGGCTAAAAAAATGGGGGGGATGCAAACGGCTCTGATTGGCGAATGAACTGCATTCGGCTGACAGGGGATAACACCATACTTCGGGACATTCCGCTCGGACCACACCCAAAGCGCTGGTGTTCAACTTGCATGGTTCGAGACTACTTAGGGAGTAGGAAACTTGCAGAGAGCAGTTGTACGACAACAGCCCTGTCAAATCCCATTCAGCCGGTCATTAGCGCAGGAATAATGCATGTCGGCAGAGAGATCCCCTGCCTGTTTGACCGCAAACTTCATACCAATTGTAAAGCAAGGATGACACTCGGGAGGAGCCAGGATACTTGCATCATTGGCCAGAGGGAATTGATCCCGTTGGTTGAAGCACAACACACCATTTTAAATCTCCTCGGTTAGCCTCAGCCGGTGTCATAAAAATTGGCAACTGGGACTGCATTTTTGGGCCACCCTAATGGATACGAACACGAAGATGGCTGGCACTCGGAGGAGGGTCGTGCCCAACCAGACTAGGCTGGCACTGAAGATCGGCTTGGCTCCACATGACAAACAAGTCTTGTGCCAAGACCCTACTACCTTTCTTGTTAGGGCTGAGGCTGATGAAGTCACGTTTCCTGCCTAAATGGGTAGGGGACCTGCTCTCGCCCGAAGCTCGATTAATCAGCGACGGGTCGAGATCTGTTTCCATCCCACCATGTATCGGCATACATACCTTCCATTATTTCTACTATTATAGACTATAGTCAGCTGCCCCCTTGCAATTGTGTTAGCATCAGTCAGACACCACCCATGAAAGCTACAGATGCAAAAAGAATTGAACATGGATAAATTGCGTAGGACATATACTCTGCGTTGAGCATGAACCGACTCACTCAGATTACTTTCTAGAAACGGGAGGTTGCTCAGTCCATCGAGCCTCGAACCGTCCACCCATTACCAAGCGTACGAATCGTCTGGTACGAGATCCCAACGCCTTCATGCCTAGTCTTGTAACGACCCTGATATTTCATGCCATAAAGGCCCTGGTTCTTCCTGCGCTCGGTTCAGCAAATGGGGCTTGGAATAAGACTACATCTCTAGATATTGGGCATAGCAGCTGAACACTTCATACTTAAGTAAGTCTGGGCACAATCTGTATTAGTTCCCTTTTAGGAAATACGCAATTAAGTTAGTCCCCAAAATCGGGGGGGAACAACTGGTTCACCGGGCCAGTAACTTCGCCCGATTAGAGGAGATTGGTAACCGCATCGCAAACACGGCATCTAAGTGGTTCCAGAAACTCACCATATGGCGGTGCCAGTCTATGTGGGTGGATCCAGCACTAATGAGATGAAATTACAGCGAAGGCACTATGAAAGGTAGTCTGGCTCTCGTAGATTAGAAATCAAACGTTTACGACTCGAAAGTTCTACAAGATGGGAGATGTTATTCATGATTCATACACCCTAGAGATACATATATACTACGGATATATATATATCCCCTTGACCTCCGAGCACTGATGTTCACTACCCACAGTCAGAAAGTCAACTGATCCCTATCAGATATCAGCCCTATATATCTCACATCTAGTATCTGTCCATATAAACAATTCCATCCATTCTTAAACCTATTCAAAGATGCCTTGTGTCTACAGCGCTACCAGTGTCCAGCATCCTTGGGCTGAATTCTTCGAGGCCATCCAGAAGGACGCCCAACACTTTCCTGGTCTAAGAGGTGACGATCAATTTGTCCCAGAGGTTGATATCTTTGATACCCCCGAGGCATTTATCCTTCATGTCTCCCTCCCTGGCGCAGTCCGAGAGGACATTGGTGTGGAATTTGATGCGGTATGTCTTAGATAGAGCGTTTGCTTAGATATAAGAGACTAACATGAGATCGGCTGCAGGACACGAGCGAAATCCAAATATCGGGAGTTGTTCACCACAATGCTGATGAAGAGCTTTTGAAGAAGCTGGTAATCAAGGGACGTGGGGTTGGTGTCTTCAAACGCAAGTTCAGGCTTGGGACCCAAAAGCGACCGGCATCCATAGATGCCGACCATATCACTGCCAAGCTGGAAAATGGTATGCTCCTATGAACAGCTGCTTTATATAAGCGTGGGCTAATATATTTCCACCGAATAGGCATCTTAACTGTGCTGGTGCCGAAGCATGAGAAGGAAGCAAGTGAGAAGCACAAAGTGGAGATTCAGTAGTTGAAATATTGGTTGCCTGCTATCAAGCAAGCAATGGGCAGTCTGGAGTGAGGCAGCGAGTTTCATGGTTTTTGTCTTTGTGAGATGAGGTCGTATTATTTACTATGTCGTACCGTCATCAAGTAATATCAATCTACGCAATTTCTCTGCTGCCTGCTAGTTACCCTGAATGTTTGCTGTGATACGCCAAGCCCATCCTGTTGTAGAGTGGTCTGCCAAGCTTTGCTGGAGCCGCACCACCAGCTCAAATCTAGAATTATTTGGACTGTCCAACCAACAGCTTACTCCCTCCCTCTGGCTATCTCTTCTCGCGGAATCGCATTGCATTGCATTTGTCTCTCCTTATCTTCAACACCGCAAGTTGGGCAATTAGTCGTAGAGGACCTGGCAACCGATTTACGGTTTCCGAAAGGAAGCTAGGACTCAACTCCACAATAAGCACAATACAACCATGGACAGGGACGATGGAGTTAACGATTTCCTAGCACGAATCAAGGAGCTGGGGGCTCAACGGGATCGAGAGGATGAAGAGCGTACTCGACAACTTGAGAAAGAAATATTGGCTGGACGGCAAGCAAGGCAAGACCGCAGAGCTGGTATGTACCTTTCTCGGGAATACGATTAAACATGTTCATTTATTCCTGGGATCCCTCTTCTTGAGTAGCTGACAGCCGTGCAGAGCGCGCCAAATCTCTCTCTCCCATGAAAACTGGAGATGCAAGAAGCAGTCGAGGATTAGATGGCATTGACTTAAGCCAGTTACGGAATCTAGATTACAATATGCCTAGCTTGAAGCGGGAAGATGCTGTCAATGACGCATTGGGTAAATTGACTGGCAGAAGCGACCCATTAAGGGAGGATCCGGGTTTAGCACTACCAGCATTTCCACAGCAAAGGCGACCAGACTCCCCACGGCAGCGCCAACCTCTCTCTCGGGGCACTGTGGCTTCGGGGAGTCGTGCGGAATCCCCGAAACCTGAGGGATCTATACCCGGCTCCGGGGATGAGCTCAGACGTTCTTTTATCACTAGGAATCTCACTTCAAAGGACATTGGAGTTTTCAAGCAGACCCTAGACCGCAAAGTCTCGCCTGATGTGTTATTGAAAGGTACAGAGGAAGGATCGACTTTAGCTACAAAAAAAAATCTGCCTGGAATGGCAACGGACAATGGTAGGGGGCCCGGTCAAGAGCCTGCTAAGAGGCCAGCATCGAGTTATGTTAGAGCTCATAAATCCTCTCCATCCATGAATAGTTCTGGATTGTCGAACTCCTCCAAGCAAACCTTGTTTCCTACTACTGATTCGATGCGTTTTGACCCAGGGTCGGCAAGGAAAAATTCGGTGGATGACACGAGACAACCCGCCATGAGCCCAAGTCAAGGGCGTATAGATCCAGATTGGAAGGCTGCAACTATTAGCAAAGGCATGGGAACTTTTGCCCAGAGTGCTAAGCTGAAGCGAGAGGGATCTATAAATAAGCGATGGAGTGTGACATTACCCGGAGCTGTCTCCAGAAACAACAGTCCAGGATATAATACATCAGGAAACTCTATTCCACACCGCACAGAGCGGGCAGCAACCCCTATTCCCCTCTGGAGGGATTCGCCTCCTGCTCCCGCAGGCCAACCAACTACCCCTGAGCCCACCAGGAGGGAAGTGGTAAACAGAGGCCGTGCTAAGTCCATTGTCGAGTCCTTATCCAAGTATTCTACATCTGGTATTCACCCCGCTACGGCCGAATCTCCAAAGTCTGAAGCCAGTCCTCCAACCACTCCACATAGCCAGATATCCAAGACCTTCGACCAGAAGAGATGGAGTCCAACGAAGGCATCATGGTTGGAAGTTGCTCTTAAGAAGGGCTCTGAAGGAGGCTCACCTGTACTCTCTAAGAACACACCCGTCTTGGAGCCCCCAGTTAAACAAACGGATCACCGTCCTGTCATTTCTCCTAAGCCAGCAGAGCTTCCCTCTAGATCAGTATTGGATACGGTATCGAATATCACCACCACTTCAGCCGCGCTCAATCAAGTTACCTCTTCATATCCGAAGCCTGTTTCTGATAAACCACCTGTCCTAGAAAAACCAACGCCTTTGCTTCATGCAAAGAAACTTCCACCGCCTGTGACCGAGAAGCCCATTGGGGCCAAGTCGGCCTCAGGCCCCAAAGTGGAACTGGACTTCCGCGGCAATCTTAAGAATCGCTTCAGCACCAGCAGCTCGCCTGAAAAAGAGGATTTGCCATTTTTGGATGTAATGTCAAGGTTGAGGTCAACGAAAACTCAAAAGTATGTGGCACCAAATGTTTTGAAAGACAATATACTGGCAGGAAAGGCAGCATTGCAGGAGACCGGGCCCCCGAAGCCCAAGCCACCAGATCCTGTTAAAGAAAGACTCATATCAGCGAAGGGGGCCCTTAAAAATAACACTGCGGCTAGCCCACTGGTATCCGGCCCAGAAGCAAGCTCGAATTCAAAACCAACCCCACCACCACCAATGAGGCAAGCACCTGCTCCAGGCCAAATCGAAGTTGCTTCAGTACAATATCGTGTTGAATTATTGGGTGATAGAAATATGCCAAATTTGGCTAATTTACTATCAAGAGGCCCACCGTCATACGACAAAAGCAGGAGTTTCTCTGGTGCTACAATAGGCAGTAGTGGCAAATCATCTTCCGGGGCAAATGAGGGGCCTGAGAAAGAAGCCCCTGGGGGTGATGGACCGCTTACTCATGTAAGTATTCTGCATTTTGGTTTAAAGGGTTCTACAGTAGCTAATGTGTCATTCAGATGACGAAAACCCGTGCAAGGGGTCCTAAGAGAAGACAACCAACAAAAGCGCAGGCTCAAGAAGGGGGAGGTCGTCCTAACGCAAGCCTGGCTCCCCCCAAACCCCCACTGAAACCAAAGCCATCGAAAGATATGTTAATTGCACCTACGAGAGTGCCATCTATTTCTAGCGTTAAAGGAGCACTGGTGGACTCTCCAAAAGTGGGTTTACTTGAGCCAAAAACAGTTGAGCCCAGACAGGAGCTCAAAGCCTCCAATAAAGAGACTGAGGGTACCAAGATCAAAATACCAACTCCTGCCAAGTCTCCTATGTTAATTGCGAAGACTGATTTCGAACCATTACAAAATGCGCATTCTACTTCGGTAGAAGTGGCAGAAAATTCATTCTCTTTGGGTTTGCAGGATGGGACCCTTCCTAAACCTAACGTGGCCGCAATAGTTGAGCCAGCAGTCGAACCCCCATTTGTCGAGCGGCCAATACAGCCTCCTGCCATGAGTTGGCTAGCTAGACGCACCAGCTCTGCTAGGGCTTCCGGCCCTCATAAAACGCCTTTCAAACAGCCACAGTTGGAGCAGGTCGAGGAGTCATCGAACGCTCCAGCGAAGTTATCGTTGAGACTACCTGCAGTGGGAGATGGTGAAGATGTATCGGATGTCAAGCCAAGGACCCTTCCTCCAATGGGGGTCAGAGACAGCTTGGCCCCAGGGAGTGGCGTTCGTAAGGTCTCGTATGAGTCCATCTCGAAACATGGAAATGAATTAAATAGCTTTTTCAAGGATCCAGAATCACTTAACATCAAAATGGATGTTGATATCTCCAAACTTTTTCCATCAAGAAAAACACAAGAGGAGAAACTTGAAATGGTGAAGCTGGATGTATGGGAGGTGACGGTTGAAGGTAAGGTTCAAGCCGTAGAGCCCGGAAAGCAGCATATACTGTTTGATCAAAACATGTACATGTGTCTCCATATCTTTGAAAGGTCTCCCGGAGACAAAGACGCAGAATTCTATTTATGGAGTGGCAATCAAGTTTCCCCTGCTGCTGTTGATGACGCACAGATTTTTGCAAAGAAAATGGCAAGTGAGAATGATGCTATAATGGTGAGTATTTCCCCCACAGCCCGGTTTGAAAGTTCGAAGTCTAATGATTTTAAGACTATTATACAACAAGGTCACGAGACGTCAGGTTTTTTGAATGCACTTGGGGGCATTCTCATTACCAGGCGTGGGAACTCAAAGTCCGCAAGCGCAGGCCCCTATATTCTTTGTGGCCGCAGCCTGTATGATGGCATTGTCTTTGATGAAGAAGACTTGAGAAGCATCAGTCTCTGCTCGGGCTTTCCCTTCCTGATTAGCTCCGGCGGGGGGGTCTACCTTTGGAAAGGGATTGGCTCTTCACCCAAAGAACTCGCCTATGCGAGGAAAGTAGCGACTGACCTTACTACTGGAGATGTCGAAGATGTTGACGAGGGCAGTGAACCACAAGCCCTGCTTGATCTTTTGCAGGATGGTATTACCGAGAAGGCTGCTGCAGGGTACTGGGTGATGAAGCCTTCCTATGATAGTTACACGACTAGGCTTTTTAAGTGTGATATGCAATCAGAACAAATTGTGAGCTTATTGCCTAGAATCCATATACTAGAAGTGAGTTAATATTCTCCATAGGTTACTGAGATATCACCATTCTGCCAAAACGACATCGAATTAGCTAATATCTATGTCCTTGATGCGTTCTTCGAGCTCTATATGTATGTGAGCCTTCTCGTCTTATCGTCTAGCAATCTGCTTACCTGCTTCTTCTTAGTGTTCTCGGCGCGAATTCTCAAACCAAGCGTGTTGAATTCCAAATAGCTCTCCAGTTCGCACAGGAATACTCAAAAACTGCCCACAGCATGGGCGACCGGCCTTTTACGCCCCCAGCATTCGTCCTCCTTGGCGGTGTGTCTAGGGAGTTTAAGGCTGTTTTCAGAAGCTGGCAGCCAAGCCATATTCCTACTACCTGGGCGCTGTCAAGAAAGTCAAGCCTGAGGGTCGTTGCCCTGAATGACGCTATGACAGCGATGAATATGGCAGAATAAGTATGACAGGATTGGTTGATTGAAGATGCATTGGTTTGCAAATTGGGCCTGGTAAAATATAAAGTAAATGAATAATGGATGGTATGGTACAAGGCACGAAGAAAGAGTGGTACTTTATACATTGGGCATAGCGGGCTCCCTGGGTTCATGGTTTACTAGATTCAGACTTCAGGTTTCTTCTTTCGAATTCCCTAATGCACTTTTTCTGCCTCCTAGCGAGTTCCTTTCATGTCCAAATTTGTTTCATGTTTGCCTTGTCATGATTCTCAGGGGGGATTTGGGGTTGGGTTTTCGGATACCCCACTTGGCTCCATATCCCCATTTCTTTCTTCCCATGATTATCAGTCTCTCATATTGTATGTCCTTTGATTTGTTTTTTGGCTGTTTTTCTTATTTGTTTACTGGCTGCTAAAAGTGCATCAAGGGAGTGGCGCTTTTTGCTTTACTTTTATATACCTGGGGTGGTGGAAGATGAAGAATTGGATTTGGTGGCCATTATTTAGAGTTGCGCAACTACTACATAACGACTACCTACCTAGGTAGTACTCTAAGGGAAAGGCGTATAGACTCTAAAAAATAAATAAAAAATAAAAAAAAAATACTACAGCCATATGAGCAAAATCACGGACACATGTGACTGGGCACTTTAGACTGATTAATCAATGGTTCTGGCTTGCTCATCATGCCCTGGCACTACATATGCGACTTCGTAGCGACGATGCTAGAGGTGAACCTCTTGGGCTACTAGTCTTCATGCAAGGAGCAAGATATCGTAGCCCTGTCCCATGATTCGAGACTACTGCCCATTTTCGGAATAGATACTTAGTATATTGTCAATACCTAACGATAGCCAGCATATGGGGATTTGGGGGAGGAGGGGGGAAGCTTGAGGGGAAGTGTGGGTAGAGGTCGAAACTAGAAAAATTTGAAGCTTCAAGTGCAGAACCATTATAACATTAGGATCCAACTCATGCCCAAAACTGGGGATACAATCAACAAGTGACTCTCCCACCCCAAGGAAAACCAATATATAAACCACAGATTTACTTTCTCCTCTACTACTTCTCAAGTTTATTCCACCCTCTTCACCCTCTCCCAGCCACTCCCTCCCTCAAAACACCTCTTCACTTCCTCCTCCTTCATCACCCCCAAGCAAATCATATCCCCCCAAAACAAAAGCGCCCTCTCCTGCGCATACCCCAAATAGTCAAACTCCCCATCCCCATCCTCACCCGTACTCGCCCCCCTCTCATCCGTACGCCCCTCTCCCTCTTTTCCTTCCCCTGGGGGAATCTTCGTTTGTACCACCCCCCACGTGGCCCACATTGCGTGGCTGGCTGGCCTCCAAGCTCTTGCCTCTTCCATTAACCACTCTGCTTCACCTGCGATAGCATCTTGCCGGGATTGTTCCTCTTCTTTATAGCTCGAGGCGGAGGACCCAGCGGGGGTGCGAGCATCAAGCATAAATTGCCCTGGAGTGGAAGAGGGGCTGCGGGCATCAAGTGGGAAATGGGTAATGTTATACGTAGAGGTATTGGGAGTATTTACAGTAGATGATGAGTTAGTATGGTGAAGCTGGAACTGGTGGTGTGTATGCGGGATCGAATGTCCAATATATGCCTTCAGGAAGTTCCCCTGCTCCTGAATTGTCGGGAATCGTGATGGTTGCAGCTGATGGGGTGCAACTGGGGCGTGATAATTGGCCATCCACTCGCAGAAGTGATTTGCAATTTCAAACCCTGGAGGATTGGCAGAAGCGTACTCAAAGTCAATGACAACGAGTTGCCGGTGGGTGTTCATGGGAAGGAGGAGGGGGGAATCCCCAGTGGGAGCCATGCGGAGAATGTTACCATATTGGGTATCATTATGCGCAAATACCAAGTGTCTCTTCAGTTCCTCTTCCCCGCCATACCTTGCCACTAGCCACTCCCGATACCGCCCCACTGCCTCCTCAAACACTTTCCACGCCACTAGCATCCCCTCATGTGACCCCCTTGTCTCCACCTCCTTCATAATCTCCCTCGCTCTTCCTATCCACTTCTCCCAGTTCAGCCACACCACTGGCCCTGCCCTGATCTCTGCCTCCTCCAAATCCACACCCTCATGTAATTCCCTCATCCGCTTCGCAATCTGCCTGCTCGTCTCCGGGTTACGGATATCATCCTTGGTAAGCGTCTCCGCGTGGAAGAACTCTTCAAATCTGCCATTCTGGAATGTCCCCAAGAGCCTGGGGCCGATTTTCTTTCGAGCTAGGCGGCGAAGGATGGAAAGCTCTCTCTCACGGTCAATGAGGTGGCTGGCTTGAGCACCATAGATACGAAGTAGCAATTTCCTGTAGAGGTCCTGTTTAGTATAGGAGCATAATCTAAGCAGTATAGTAGGACTTACGCGGGCTTTTTTGTTGATGTTGATGCTGTGGTAGGTACTCCATCTGCACCATTTCCAACTGGTGGTGGTGGTGGTGGTGGTGGTGGTAGTGGTGGTGGTGAAACCATATACACCGCATTAGTTAATGCACCACTTATCCTCTTAATTTCCAACTCCTTGAACTGTTCTAGTGCAATCTTTCTCCACCCTTTGCACCTCAGGGTGTGTGTTAACCTCAACACCTCCTCCTTGAATTCGTCCCAGCCAATCTTCTCCGGGATGCCTAGTGTCACCTCACATCCTGGCGCGATCACATCCCCATCAGGGGCAACATCAGTGTCTGAGGTATATAGGGTGGAGGACCGGCTCCTTGGGCGTAGTGCTTTCCTGGAGAGCTGGCGAGGTGGTGTCTTAGGCGCTGCACCTGACATTCTACTCAGGCGCAACGAGCTCGACGATGCTGCGAGACCAGCTTTTGCAATCTGCTCAAGGCGGTTCAGGCTCTCCCTACTCGCGCCTATTGCAGATGATGTAGACTCAGGAGAGTCACTTCCCTCTCTAGCTGGAGTTGTTAAGTTTTCGTCAGCAAGTACTCCATTCTTGCACCCTGGAGTAGGAATCTCCCCAGCCTCTGTAACCTGGGGCGGCACTTGTTTAGGCGACTGCCGACCCTTCTTCTCTGCCTTCTTTGCCTCTCTCTTCATAGCCCTCTCCCGCTGTCGTTGTCTCTCGTGGTTTACCCAACCTAGAACTTGTCTCATGAAGTTTGCTTGGCTTCTGTGACCCTCCTCTAGCATTGGAGATTTACTTTCCTCCCGCTGCACCCCAGCGGCCTCCCTATCGGCTTTAACCGAATTACTTGGGGTGAGAGGCTCAGAAGGCTCCGGGACGGGTAGAGCTACCCGTCGCCTGTTGGGCTTCTCCCTATGAAGTAGCATTCGGGGAAGATCATGGTGTTTCCGATGTGTCGCAGCTTCTGCGGTGAGGCAATTTTCCTGAGGACTTTTAGGTGGTGTGGTCTCGGCTGGGGCTGTAATTGGTAGGGTGGATGGGCGGGGTGTAGAGTCGATTGCCTCTCCGGCTTCGAGGTTATCTTGGGCTATAATATCCACCCCCAACGGCAGTATAATCACGCTCAACCATGTTCTCCAACTTCATACTATCTTTCCTTCGTCTTTCAACACTGTATCTTCTTCGTACAGCCGCTTCACGGGTTCCTGCACTTGGATATCGTCGACAGAAATAATATTGCTGCCTTCTTCAATAAACTACAATCGCATGCTCAGTTGTCGACAATCCAGTCCCTGGTCTAAACAACTTCGAAGTTGTTTTTGCCACACTTCAGGTTGTTAACACGGATATTTACTCAACTAATTCAAGGAACAAAGCTTATAATTAGCTAAAAGCAAAAATAAGATGTACGCCTGGAGAATCCTCTGGAGATGAGTAGGGAGATCAAGAAAGGGAATGTGAACTCCAAGATTCTTATCGGTGCTCAAAGGACAAAGTGCAGCTGGTGCGGCCAGTACTGGTACCCAAATTCTGGCCTATTCATAATCACCTACCCTTCCGTGAATCTGGTGCCCTGTCTACCTATTCACCACCTATTTATCCAGACAGTGTCGCTCCCTCTCGAGTCGGCGCACAATCTACGTCTTAGTAGTTGGACTACAGATGATCCACGAGGATATCGATTCGTGATAAAGCTTGACCGCATCCGACCTCAAACCCTTGCTTCTTAGCAACAGCAAGAAGTAATAACAGGGCACGGCAGTTGAAGTTCCGCCTGCTGCGAGGAGACGTCATCATGCAAGGCGCAGCGGAAAAGATCTGCGGCGCACCACATGTGCACGGGAGCAGGACCTGGATATGCACGAAACAAAAAGAAGCAAACACCGATACGTTATTATTTCCCGAATGTACTTGAATCTCAGAGAGTAGGGCGCCCAACGGTGCCCATCAGTCCATGCCCGAGCCCAGCCCAGGGCCCTCATTCTGATTCTCTTTAACAACTGCCTCAGGTAGTCACTTACTTGCTGGACTCACCCCCCAACCCTCCTCTTTCTCCACCTTCTACGCCCAAGGGCAAGGGGTCCTTCTGCTCCTTCTTCGTCCTCGCTCCATCTCCTGCTGCCTCGCTCTCATCCCAATTACTCTCCTGTAGATGCCATTGTGCAAACTTGACCTCCACACATTTTGTCTGCAGTTGAAACCGCTTTATTTCGTCTTAATTTTTCCGCTACGGTGGATACATACAGTATGTACATCGGAGAATGACATCCTTTCCCGCAGCTCATCGGGGATTTCCTCGCTACTGGTTCGAACCCTTATGCAGCTGCGGAGGGTAGTCTCGTGCCCAGACCCTCGAAGAGGGAGAGGGAGCATACATTGAAATAATTATGTGACAGATAAAAAGAGTCTTGGCACGAGATCAGGTGTGCCAGCCAGACTAACCAAAATATACAGTAGGGTTTAGATAAAAAACGTTTCTTATTAGTCTCATGCCAAGACCCCTTATTCGCGAGTACCTATGACTGACGACGCTGGCTTATGTACTAAGCAAAGCTGGTTCGGGGCACAACCCTGAACCCACAAAATGATCTCTGCCAAGACTCGCACTCTCCAATCCCTTGTCAAATCCTTCGTTGCGAGAAATCCAACATCACGACACACCGAACCGCACAGACAAGCCACCTCTTCAGGTTCGCCCAATCCGCGCTTTTTGAATCCCCATTTTAAATAAGAGGGACACTCATTACGGCTCGGACGCACATTCTAACCCCTCACCTCCACTAGATTCCCACCAACCCAACCCTCCATCAATCAAAATGGTCAGGACTTCCGTTCTCAATGACTGCTTAAACTCGATCAACAATGCCGAGAAGGCTGGGAAGAGGCAGGTTCTCATCAGACCTTCCTCCAAGGTCATTGTCAAGTTCTTGAGTGTCATGCAGCAACATGGTATGCGTGTAGTTCTTCTTGTATGCCAATCGCGGTGTCATTTTGCACTTGGGATAGCTGGGGTGGGAGATCCTGGCAGGGATAAGGAGAAATAGATAGATACCATATACCACCAAATTCGGGCTGATAACTAGACGGATCGTCATGTCTTCTCTACGACCTCTGTCCTTTAAGTGTCCGAAAGATTGATTGCCAGGATCCTTACACATTGGCTTCTTCTTTTTCCTTTCCCCTTCGGAGCTGAAATCCCTACAGATTCTAACGTTTACTTCTTGGCTACAGGCTACATTGGCGAGTTCGAGGAGGTCGATGACCATCGCTCCGGCAAGATCGTCATCCAGCTCAACGGACGTATCAACAAGACCGGATGTATTTCCCCCAGGTACAACATCCGCCTTGCTGAGATGGAGAAGTGGATTGTCAAGCTCCTCCCATCCCGTCAGTTTGGATATATCGTCCTTACCACCTCTGCCGGTATTATGGACCATGAGGAGGCTAGAAGAAAGCACGTCTCTGGCAAAATTATTGGATTGTACGTGCCCAGCTCAAATTCCTTCTAGTATGAACGCTGATGCATCATTCTCCCCCTATATAGTTTCTACTAGACAACGCAACCTTAAAATACTCACCTGTGCTCAGGTGCATTACCAACTGAAGATGCCCTTTGCCTCTTTATAAGCGTTTCAATTTAGGGTTTTTTATACTTCTACCAGGTCGCGGGTGTTATCTTCTGGGTTTACACAAAAGCTGTTGGGAATATAGGATCTGGGATTATCATTATATGGAATGCCCACACCTTTTCCAGTGACCTCTCTTATTGTGGTGTAGACTGTGAACCTGCTTGACAGCCGCCTTTCCCCACGTGTCCCAAATAAAATTGATTCCTTTTTCCCTGTCTCACGCCTACCCTAGCCTTGACTACTCACCGCCCATAAACGGGAGTCCTGGTCAAAAGATAACACCTATAAGTGCGTTCAGCCACAAGTAGTAAAGTTACTATCCGCCTCATTCCCTCCGGGGGAAAGGCGTATAGACTCAAAAAAAAAAAGTCAAGTTACTACCATGGTCGGTTTTCCCCATCTCGCGCGCCTGCCGCACAGAAAACATTAAGCTAGGCACTCCAACCCTCACATGAGTGAGGGTTGAAGGTTTCAGGAGCTGGTTTAGCTGGTGCCCGGTGAGAGCCTCTCACCATAACCTTACTTAAAATCATGTTCTGGCATTAGATTTGTCGCAGAGACATGATATAATGTCTTATACTCGGTCAGTTAACCCCCGTGCGTAGCCGACTAGGACCGGTTGGCAGACTATGGCAATTGGGGTAGGTACAGTACATATATGATGCATGCTGTTTGGGTGGTGAGATACTAATTAAGATACGGTAACAAGAATTCTATTCAGAAGGTGCTGGTGGCAGTAGCAGAGTATTCGATACCTACAGTAGATCATGCCGTCAACATCTACAGTTTGTTAGAGGATATCGTTATATACCATCTATATTTTAGCATGCAGTGTAGTAGCTATGTTTTTTTTTTTTTTTGAGTTTATAGTCTTTTCACTGAAGTCTGGTTGGCACAACACCCTCCCTTGGGTTTATGCACGGGACAACACGCTCTACTGCGCCTGTCTAACTACATGCGGTTGGGCCAAGTGTGTACTCGAGCTACCTGCTGCACTAATCTATCTATGTACCAAGCGTAAAGCCAAGCTACAGTAGACTACCTACAACCAGAATAGGAGACTTGCTTGCTGCTAGGTTCGCAAATATCGAAGGCCTTTGTTTAATTAGAAGGTCACATGACTGTTATTATTATATCGGCATTTCTGCTCAGCATCTGACTCGCTCTCTTATCTTCAGTCAGTCAACACCTCTCGTATAGATCTTATCTGTGAGATCTAGGACAACGCATTTGATACTGGGAGATTTCGAATCGAGTCCAATTGCCATCCCTGTTTCGATCATTCTGTGCAGAAAACAAGATAATAAAATTCGGATTCTAACTGGTGGAGAGCACTAGTATCTTATACCGCTAAGGCAGGGTGACATAGTCACAACTTTTACATGTACGTTTGCTCCTCCACAACCTCCTCCTCCCAGTCCATTTACTTCCCATCAATCTGCCAGGTTAAATCTTCTCTTTTTTGCTCCCCGCTCATTAATATAATAATATCTATGCTTTGTTTACAGCACTCTCCGTGGGGTGGGGATTATTACCAGCATGGTATGCTTCATATGCCATTGTATACCCCAGTTAGCTATAAAATGGGAATAACCGGGCCTAGGCCACAGAGGCTCCAGGTATATGGGGATCGAGAGCTCTGAGTGGAGTGTATAGAAACTTCAGATAAGGATATTGAATGCGGGGCTTGGATTTCGGTGTGGGAGAGGGGCGGCATTTTTCACTAAACCGGACTTACTGGAATGTGCTCTTTTATTTTGGAAATAAATGTTGCTGAAAAATAGGTTTGGATCAACCAGACTACCTACTGATCCGGACTTTCACAGCTTGAATTGGGATATTGGCTGCGGAGTACCAGTTGGCATGTGTGTTTCTCGGATTGTAACTCCACAAGCATGATTTTGATGATGGAATTTTCACAATCCCATGCCTCTTGCAAATTCCCATGTGGCATCCAATCCTAGTCTATGAATCCAAGCCTGGGAGAAACAACTAGCCAACATGTGGGTGAGTTCTGACCTCAACGGTAGGGGGCTGAGCTAAGGTGCTTGAGGTTTTGGGACGCTGGGCTGGGCGTATGCATCCTCTACGTCGTTGTGCTTCAAGCTTGAATTGGTCGAATAATAGTGCTTCGTGGTTTCTTTTCACCAAAAAAAAATCTTGCTGGAGATGCATACCGTGAAGTCTGGGGAATTCAACCCCCTCGCATCCTCTCCCTGGAGAGTCGAAAAAAGTAATAATAAGCACCAAGCCGGGCATAGCATCCGGCTCTAGATGGATCTAGGGTTCGTGAAGTTTGAAAATTGGTGTTGTCCTGCAGGGTGCAAGGGAAATACCTAGAATGTCTGAGTGAGAGAGGGGGCGAATGAGAGTCTGAACTCTGATGTGGCGGGGAGAATATAACTCTGCAGATAGACCCTCACAACATCGCTTCAACCCATCGGAAAGGTTGAAGCTCAGCTGTCGTCTCAGCGCTGCCGCTTGTGCTTTCCAATCTTGACGGAAAGCGGCGTGTTTGTGTCAGAGAAGAATTTGTTTCTAATTTTTGTTTCAACGGCCAACTACATCGCTCAACACCGCTTCCACAGTCCAATTGGTCCATGGTGATCTCCGAAGCTTCAAGCTTGCCTCGCTGTTTGACTGTGTCCCACTATTCGTCACGGACATTGGATCCGCTTGAGCACACTTAACTTGGGGCTATAAGGCCGTACAAATCGTCAAAATCGCCAACGCTCTTTACAGTTTTGGGGAAAGAGCGAGTCAACCGAAGCTCCACAACCTACTCCTCTGACCACAAACTATACTAATAAGACTACCATCTTCATACTACTCCCATCAAGCGCTACCCTCTTCCTACCCTCTTCCCTACTGGCTCCAATCTGTCAAGCGATATTAGCGATTAGGCCTCTGTTTTGAATCCATCGTCCGAGAACGGTGGTGTGCTGAGCATCCACTTGTCAAACAAACTTCTTTCTAGTCTGGAGTCCTTCCCTCCCCTCCACTCATCCCCCCTCCTCCAGGTGGAGTCATTTTTGGCCCTCGACATTCTGCATAACCACTGTCATTCCTCAACCTCCCCCGCTACCTGTTTGACTATTTGATCATATTTGGCTCCGGGTTGACTTCTGTTTGGAGGGAGCTACTCGTGGGCTGTGGCTGGTGGCTGGTCGACATTTTTGACAAGTCTATTTCGCCATTTTCAGTGGCCTACTGTCATCACCAACTCCAGTATATTGCAGAAATTTGTTTGAAATTCTCAAGATGTCACTTTCCCCAGGTACATCACCGACAGAATCACCAATTACCCCAGGAGACAGTAACCCCCCATCACCTCCACTCTCGGGGGTACCACGCTCTGTTCCTTCACTTCGGTCGTTGTCCGATCCTGCAAATCCCTTACCACCCCCCCTTGCCTCTCTCAATGCAGCCAGGAGACCAGAGAAGGTACCAGCAAATACATTCTCCGGCGGATTGTCAAAAGAAATGCAAGATAGATTGGCAGCCTTTCATGCTTCAAGAAATGTTGGGCTACCACCTACATCACCTCTGGGCAGTATGGGACCTATGGCAGGCATTGGAGGTATTGGAGGCATGGGGCCAATGAGGCAGCGCGGTGGGCCAATGGGGCCAGGGGTGGTTCGACCCTCAGGTCCTCCCAACTGGAATTCAGCACCTGCGATACCTGGGAGGCCAATCTCCAAACCATCGATGGCGGCTAGGAGGGGGCTGAAGTTACCTGGTGGATTACCAGGGGCACTACCCGGGACAGATGATTCCAAGTCACAGAATGGACAGCCAGCTTCTCAAGGCTCCCTATTTAATAAGTACGCCGATTACGTTGATGCAAAAACTGGAACTCTAAAGTTTGCTGGTAAAGCAGTGATCCACGGAAAGGGTGTTGATTTCTCCTCTGGCAGCAGTTTCAGTATCTCTCTGGACGAGATTGACAAAGTAGATGAATTAGGAAAGGGAAATTATGGAACCGTCTACAAAGTTATCCACCGAAAGCCGCGCCGACAACAACTGCACACCAGGAGTTCATCACCCCAAATACCCACATCGCCACAGGTGCCTTCATCCCCACAGGCCGTTGCTGAAGATGGGGAGAAATCAACTCTGTCAACCCCACCACAGTCGAACACAACCAATGTTGTTATGGCAATGAAAGAAATCCGCCTGGAGCTTGATGAAGCTAAATTTGCTCAAATCATCATGGAGCTGGATGTGCTGCATAAATGCAGGTCACCATACATTATTGAATTCTATGGGGCGTTCTTCCAAGAGGGAGCAGTCTACATCTGCATGGAATACATGGATGGTGGATCAATTGACAAGTTATATAAGGGCGGTGTTCCTGAAGAGGTTCTTCGGAAGATTACATACGCCACAGTACAGGGGCTCAAGACTCTAAAAGACGACCACAACATTATCCATCGAGATGTGAAGCCTACCAACATCTTGGTTAATAGTAACGGGGAGATCAAGCTTTGTGATTTTGGAGTTTCAGGGAATTTGGTAGCTAGTATAGCCAAGACAAACATCGGCTGCCAAAGTTACATGGCACCGGAGCGGATTGCCAATGGTGGGATGCAAGCTGCCGACACACAAGGTACTGGTACATACAGTGTGCAGTCTGATATCTGGTCACTAGGGCTGAGTATTCTGGAGTGTGCCATGGGTTGTTATCCGTATCCACCGGAGACATATAATAATATTTTCAGTCAACTGAGTGTAAGTCGTGTATTTATTTATCTTACGGCTTCTGGGAGAAAGTATACTAACATCCGCCATAGGCCATTGTTGATGGTCAGCCCCCCGATCTACCAAAGGAAGGTTTCTCCGCAGAGGCTCACGACTTTGTTCGGGGATGTCTGAACAAGATTCCAAAGCTTCGTCCTACATATGCTATGCTGTTGAGCCACCCATGGATCTCCGATTTGGCCAAGCCCACCACCATTGTTGAGGTTGAGGACGAGGATACGTCGGACGAAACACCACATATGGCAGAGCGTTACGATAAAGAGGTAGCCAAATGGGTGATTGCAGCCTTGGAGGAACGAAATACACGGATTCGAGAAGGGGGGAAAGCAGATCCAGAGAAACCAGCTCTACATGCGGCACCCCTGAATGCCGTCTCCAGTCCTGCCAAAGATATTACTCCTGGGTTACCCAAGAAGCTAGAGACAGTGCAACTCAACGGTGCTGAAGCTGCTGTGGCATAACCTACAGCTTGGTTCCGGTCTATCCTCAAATGCGTCATGCATATCAACCCAAACCTTTCCTACTCTTGGTTCGTTTTGGGTTTGCATCTTGCAACATGTGGGATGTTTTATCACCTGTTTACGGCTGTGATGCATCTTCCTCTGGATCATGAAATAAGAGAAATGTTATTTGATATTTGTTTTTGTTGCAGCGAGCCCTGGATTTTTTTTCTTGTGGTGAGCTTATTAGCTATATATCTTGTCATATTTGTCCCGCCAGAAATTTTCCATTGTGTATTATTGTTTCACGAGAGATCACATTATATGTCCATCCATTCATGAGAGTTTCGTATTAACCAGGCTTAGGAGTTCAGTGTTCTCTTTGGTTTCATCTGTTAAACTTCGCATACAAATACATTTTTGTGGTCATTTTTCATATCACTCGTTCTTTTTGTATATCTTTACCTCAGGATTACACCAATCACCCCACCGCCCCACAAACACCGTACATACAGAACCATACAGGCATATATCATGTCGCGCATTCGCGAACCCTCTTTATTATTTCCGTCTGGAACGCGAATTTTCTGCTTTGCTTCTTGGTTATGTTTCCAATACACGTTGGCTTGGTGTCGGGGAGTTGAGCTTGCCTGTAATGGAACTATATCTTTATTCTTGCGAACGTAAGGCCGGAGCCCCGCCAGACTAATGTTTTTATGTGATGATTACATCCCGAGACAATACGTAACCTGATTAGACAGGCTCACACATACCTCAATATCCCTGCTGTCCAGTTCCGTACGCTTGTGACCAGATGCATCTGTAAGATTATGAGGTTATGAGGTACTGATAAAGAGCTTCACAGAGGATATTTATTGTTGGGGGATGGGGCCTGAGTAAGGCCGCTATCTCTTCGTCTGATATCCACCTCTCTACAGATATAAAAGCCAACTACAGATATATGTACTGTACATATACCTATGCCACAATATCTCCCAATGATCTGATCCGCCCCCTGTCATATCCCACCGCCCCTTATATCCATCCCATAATGCTGCGGGATTAGGTATCTATATCAAGAGGTAGAGACGCGAAGAAGTGTCTGTTATTTAACTGTGCTCAATGTACCTAATGTAAGCAATGCCGTCAAGGGAATCGGCAAATTTACATGTAAACAATTGCTTGGCAAACGGGTGGATAATTTCCGTCACTAATGCTGCCTTGGAGACGAGCGAATCGCGGCTGCACTAGTCTGGTTGGCACGACCCTCCTACCGTTAGCTCACAGGGAGTCATGCTGGAAATCCCATCGTTACTCCTATATAGCGTTGCTTCAGGGATAGGTAGTTATCAGGACTGGGTGCTGAACTAGGTAGCTATAGCTAGTGACACGGTAGAATATTGCGGGGTATTCCCAGATTCGACTAATCATAGCGATAATCTATGAAATAGGATATGAGGATTTAAAAGAAGTGCGCCCTTCCAACGAACTGGAATTTCTGGTGGAAATAACCCAAGAACCCATAGATCAATCAATCAACCACATCTACAGCCATCCCTAGTCAGAAATAAATATATATAATAATAGAAAGAAATACATATCACCCCAATTCAGAAATGAAAAAAGCCTTTCCTATGTAATCCAACCTAACAACCAATGAAGCAACTGAGCTACCTAAAATAGAACTTATTACGAGGTGCTGTCACCTAGCCTCGGGCTTCCATCACCTGAGTGGTTCGAATCTGCTTTGAACTTTTCTTCATATAATTCATATGGATGCGGCTGACCATATTCGGGTAGTGACAAATCAGGGATGCCGATGTGGAAAAATGGCGTACTATTTGTTTCACATCAGCTCCATACTACACAGCAATAGCGAGGTGGGTTTTAAGAGCTCAAGAAGGACTCACTCTTGTGGCATCAAGACACCCCAATGCTCATCTTTCTCAGGCACATCTTCGTTCTCTAAGTCATAGTTGTCTTTCAACTGGAATCTGCCATCTCTAAACGAGGTGTCTGCGAGATACTGTTTGACACGTTTTGCAAGCCCTGTTTCTGCACCTTCCGGATTCGAGGCTCCTTTACTTCTACCCGAGCTGGATGAGGGCACCACTGGAGCGATCTCGATAATCTCTTTGAGCGGGGTTCCAGTCCCAAAGCCACCAGCGATAAGAGCCCGTCTGACCCAAGGGGAGGTGATATTGGCAAAGTGATACTCCACTTCTCGGTCGGCATACTTATTTATTTGACGGCGCGTATCAACAAGAGACTGAATACCGGTAGTGTCGATGGTAGCAACTGCAGACATGTCCAAGATTATAGCACGGAGGATAGGGCGACTGTCCCGGGCAATCGTTTCAGCATCAAAACCAGCGCGGGGACCAATATCTATTCATTTTATATTAGCGCAACTGGCAGAAGTTATTGAGGATATGTACACACCATTCCAAGGTCGGTCTCCCAATGTTGGGAAGGCATTTGCCTTCCCTCTTTTAGTGATTCGTTTTACTTCATCGACGATAATATCACATTGAGTGGACGAATTGGGATAGGTGAAAGATTCAGAAAATCGGTAGATGATGACGCCAAGAGGGGGGTTCCTGATCTTGACATCTGGGTTGATAGTCCTCCGATCCAAAGGAACAAACACTTCCTTCGTCGTCTGACCGTCTGATAAGCGAAGTCGACCAAGGAATTGCCCTCTAGGCCTTGCAATGCGGTAAAGAAGAAGAGCAGCGGATGTTGCAATAGCAACATAGATGCCGTTTTCAATATTGGTGAAAATGGTGATGAAAACGGCAGCTAAGAAAATAATTGCTTCCACAGGCTGAACACGCCAGAAAATAAAGAGTTGTCGTGGATGGGACATGAGATCTGTCACAGCATGGATAATCACCCTGTTGGCTCATTAGCATCTACATTTCTATGAATGTAGGATTAGGTGAGTAGACGTACGCAGATAAACCAGCCATTGGAATAAAATAGAAGGCATCTGTAAGTGCATAAAGTGCCAGTAGTACCACAATACCAGTAATGATACCTGCGGCTGGAGTCCTGACACCGGATTTCGACTTTAGTGCTGTTCTGGAAAAGGATCCAGTAGCTGGGTATGCCCCGAAGAATGACCCGATTATATTGGTAAGTCCGATAGCAATGACTTCCTGGTCGGGGACAATTTTGTAATCATTTATCCTCCCAAACGATTTTGCGATTGCAATATGCTCTAGTAAGAGAATGATTGTTGCAACCGGAATTTGACCAACCATCCCCGAAAGCAAGTGGGGGGTAATGGTAGGAGTGCCGATAGCCTTGAAACCTCTGGGAACTGTCTTCAGGATTGAGATGCTGTATTTGTTTTTGGGTTGGTCTTTGGTGACGAGATACGCCGCAATTGTAATAATGAGTATAACAAGGCCATTCCTCATGACATTGACAAAAAAAAACGCCCGTCTGTGTTGAGGCCATCGCTTGCCTGCTTTGTCACATGCCCACCGGACGAAGTACAGTGCAAAGAGAGCTGTAAGACCGAATGCAGCATCAAGGGTGGTATGACGTAAGTTTTTGAGTGTGTTGATGACCACCCTGTAAGCTGAATCCCGAGTATTGAATCGTTTCGAGATGCCCAGCATGGCAGGCACTTGACCAGAAGCGATCGTGAAAGCACTTCCTGTCATGAAACCAGCAACAGCGGGGGCTAGCAATCCTGGGTTAGTTATTGGGGAAGCACTTGCAAGTTTGAGGTTTGATTACCAGGAATGAACTCCAAGATGAACCCAATTCTCAAAAAGCCAATTCCAGCTGATATAATACCACATATAACAGCCAGAGCTGAAGCAATTTGTGCGTTTGTGTATTCATTGCCAGTAGTATGTTTGACATGTGCAATGACTTTAGCAACTTCCAAAGACATGACAGCAACAGGCTACCGGGCAATGCGCAGTTAGCATTGTGCAATTATTTCACGAGTTCTTGAGTGAAGCTCCTTACTCCAATGGTAACATCCTTCGATGTGGCGAAAAAGCAATAGATGAAGACACCTATAAAGCTCGAGTACAATCCATATTCAGGTCCCAAGGTTGCGAGAATCGCGTAACTCATGCCTTGGGGAACAACAACCGCTCCAACCGTGAGGCCAGCAATGATCTATTCATCAAGAGTCAGTAAAACGATATTCATGGGGTTTGTATGCTTCATACATCGCCAGTAAGCCAGGTGAGGTTGTATCGATAAATCCATGTAGCGATGGGAAACAAAGACACTAGGTAGGCAATGAGCTGTCCAGGCAAATCTGTGAAGTTTCGCGCCGCCCAGTCTCTTGTTGAGATGGTACGGTCAGTATACTCTGGGAAGGTGGAGTGGGGTGGTGGGCTGTCGTGACTGAAGCCGGCAGCAACTGAAGTATCGGCCGTGGCTGTGATTTCATCTTGCTTGGCCATTGTGCTACCCTTAGAAAGGAACCACTTTGGTGTTTCCCTAAAGATTTGGGACGGAGTTTCCGTACTGCGAAGTTGTGGCACTTGAAGAGAGATCTGGGGGGCAATATAAGAAGCCTCAGGACAGCCCCACGCAATTATATTGATTCAAGCCAGTGTTCTAAATTCCTGAGGGGCATGGGGGTTTAGTGCCCAGGGTCTAAGGTCATTTAGAGACCCAGGATCGGTACTACCCGCCTAAGCACTTGTCGTCTATCAAATTGAGCTGTACGTAATTTTGACATGAGCTCGCTTGAATTAGTTGGGTACCGGGCACACAGATAAGCATAAACTTTTGCTTTGACGGGCCTCTGTGATTCAAGCTTGAGTTTGAATCTTGGCTGCCCTTCGGAATAAGTAAGACTACTGTGTTAAGATCTCTAAGATGGGATGCATGAGCGGTGGTTGTTTGGTTGTGAGCTGGATGTTGGCTGGATGTTGGCTGGATGTTGGGCTGGATGACCACTTCGCCTATTGAAAGCACGCAATCCTCTGGACATATGGCGAAGATGCCACAGAAGTCACTGCCACATTTGGACGTTGTGTTGCAGATTTGGTATCTGAAGCTTGGATAGTGGCGCACCAGAAGACTGGAAGGGGCTTAGCATCATGATGTGCATAAAACAATGCGGAACAGCTGTACCCGTAGCTGTCCGTCGCTAGTCCGTCGCAAGTCCGTCGCACATCGTGTCACAAAGCAAATACCTATGTTTGACCATCCACTCTTCTTGCATTTCGATAACGCAATTTGCACTTGTGATTGTTCATGATTCTTAAACAGACTGGTGATTCTGGTCACCCTTGTAGCCTACTGCTAGTGGCGAAAATGAGTATTGTGAAAGTCCCGAGTCTTGATGTAGTGCTGTTCTGGATCTAGATCCTCTCTAATCAGCAACTTTGTGTCACTGACGTAAGCACGGCTGGGTACTCCATAACTAGGACCGGAATTATAGGTACATATGTTTCCGGCTCTGATTTTGTCGTACACGTTGCTTGTGGTCACGTGTAAATACCCAGGTTCTTGGGATCGACAGACATACCTACCTAGTGTTGATCGACATAGTTAGCGAATCGACATACATAGTGTTGATCGACATGGGTGGGGGGTGCAACTGCATTGCATATGGGATGCCCGAATTGCAGCTCTCTACTTCAGATGCCCCGTGGATTAAAGTTTGTGAGCAATTGGTTACATGAGTAGCCAGCAAGGTCTGGGTCACAACACCCACACGAGGGGTTTGTGCAACCAGACTAATCTGAACCTGCAATATGGCCTCCGGCCTCTACTCCGTTGTGTTATTGGTAATGTACTAGTATACAAGATATCACAAGAACTAATAGTTCATTAATAGAGATTGTAAGTGTCGGTTGCATAAAATCTTCAACTGCCGTGGTGAAGTCTCACTAGTCGCTTAGTGCAGCTGGGGTCTATAGAAGCCGTACAATACTTTAAAAAAGTACAGCTAGTCTGATTGTCACAACCCCTCGTAGCAATACAGCATAAATGTAAACGGCGACTTTGTCTCTCACACTTCATATTACCTATCCCACACCAGCGATAAGTAATATGCCTTTCGCAATTCCTTCCGGATTCAAGATGTCATGACGCCGACTAAGCACAAGAACCGCTCTTGGCCCCCATCATTACTTGCAATGGTTCTGAATTAATATTGGGTATGTATTGGATTGCTTATTGACTCTGATTTGATTCTCGCTATGGGATGCTCGGGATGATTCAAGATAGTCTGGGTAGGTTCTGACAGAACTAATGGGACGTAGAGCTCATTCGTGTATTCATTATCTTGATCACTGACCAGGAGTCTGTCCGGACAAGAAGTCTCCAGGACCAGGTCTATGTTCACTAAACCTGTACCACCCTATGTGGTACTATCATCTCCCCTCGAGCGCATGAAGCCATCGATATGGCTCAAGCATATCCAGGTTCCTGTTCATGCCAGCAGGAATATCCACTTCTGACTATCTAGACTATGGCGATGGACTGTGGCTCCCCGGCTTGCCCAATAGCGGCTGTTCTGCTCCCGTATCTACGTACAAGGCCAGATACCACCCAAAAAGGAAAAAGGAAAAACTCTATATACGTCAGAAACCCGCGCAGGTGTCAACCATCGGACCCCACACCAACGCGCAGACAACAACTAACCTCTATCATAGCTAGTCAAGTTAAGTCTAGAATGTAATTTAGTCATCACTATCCGAGTTAATTACTATATACGGGGTACATAAACCTCATTGACTCTGCCTTATATACACCAATACTGGTACCTACGTAGGCTTGCTCTCGACTCCAATCACGCTCCTATATTTGCTCTAACGCTCTATAGGTACCTAGGCTTTCTCTACGCGACCCTATAGACTTGTTTTTTTTTTAAAGTAATCATTAATCGCATCCAGCCTACGTAGACTATGGCTGTTCTCGTACCCAGACTCTCCACTGCGCTGCCAAGACAATAAAACTATGGACTATGGCGATATTCTATATCTAGGCTCTGGCCCTGCTCCTATATTGTATTAGACTTACTTTCTAATTACACGCCCCTATATTTAGGCTCTGGTCGCACTTCTATATTGCTTACGCGCTCCTATCAGTAGGCTTTTCAATCATGTCTATACCTTTTAGACCTCCCATAACTGTAGTAGATTTGCTCTATGCTAATTACGCGCCCCTATTGTACCTATATCTACTTTGTTCGCGCTTCAGGGTAAGCCACCCTTTCGTCGTACTCCTATATGCCATTTCTCGCTTTTGATGTAATTATCATATGCCTTAGTCGATGTGGGGTACCTATAGTCTCGGACCGTTATGAGCATAGGGCATAAGAATATGATACTTTTGTTTTTGAGTCTATACGCGATGTATCGCACAATGCAGGGGCAAAGGGCAAGCCGAAGCAAGATATCGTTTAATGCAGAGGCAAGGCTATCAATCAATCAGAGAGAAGGGTCAGGAGATACAAGGGTTATAGGGCGATATAGCGTACTTATCGCACAATGCAGAGGCAAGGCCGTGGCGGGGGGTAAGAGGCGCGCCGGCACGGTCAATGGATAAGGCCTGATAAGACTAGAGCCTATACGAGTTCAGGGTAAAGTGAGGTAGTCTGAGAACTCCTATCAAATCGTGGCTACCAGCATATGGTTGGCAGCCATGTGAATTGACCAGAGGTCATGTTGTGGCTATAGGGTGGAATATAATCCACCACAGGATAGCAAAGACAGGATTCGGGGTCTCCTATCAATTCGGGGTACCAGGGCGTTGTCGGTGGTCATACGAATTGGTTCGGTGGTCATGTTGTAGCTATAGGGTGGAATGTAATCCACCACAGGATAACAAGTACAGGAATTGGGAACTCAATTCGAGCAACCGGGATACGGTTGGTCGTCATACGAATTGACCGGAGGTTATGTTGGTGCTATAGGGTGGAATATAATCCACCACGGGATAACAAGGACAGGATTTGGGGTCTCCTATTAATCCGGGGTACTGGGACGTTGTCGGTGGCCATGCGAATCGATTCAGAGATCAAGGCTGGCAGGGTGGAATATAATCCACAGTGAACATCAAGGACGAGTTGGAGCCGCACATGCTCATAGATTGGCCGCCTAATGGAAAGCTGGGACTGGGGGGTTTATCGAGGTTGGCAGGGCTGGCGGAGCTATCGAGCACTGGAGGCTAGAGCTGGGGGCGCGGGTTCATATGCAACACGTAGAGAAAGCCTACCTATAGAGCATGTAAAGCAAATATAGGAGCACGGCTGGAGTCGAGAGCAAGCCTGGTACTGGTATTGGTGTACATTACATATATATTAAGCAGAGTCAATGAAAAGTTTATGTACCTCGTAGTGTGTAATGCAAATATATGGATACCTACAGATGAATTAATTCCTTTTTTTTGTTTTAAAGAATCATTAATCGCATTCACCCTATCTAGAGTATGGCGATGGACTGCAGCTCCCGGGCTTACCGGGGGGCCTAATTAATTCCTTTTGCCTGGCTTGAGGAGTTACATTCTCCAACAGAAGCTGGTAGGAGAAAAGGCCCCCGTAAGAGCACATAGCACTAGGGAATACTAATTTGGGATTGGGTTCTTGTGTAAGGACTATATTATTACCGACTTTGGGCACGCGTGTTAATCGACGACACAATGCCAGGCTCATGCTGCCATATCTGGCAAATACAGATAAACCTAGTTGGTCAGGTCCCGCTTTTTCTTTTTTTTTTTGAAGTCTGTACGTCGTTCCCCCGAAGGGAGCCTTAGGCTATGAGACGGCCCCGTTCCATGTCCCTTTGAAGATTTGGGATAAAAAAGAAAGCTCATCAGGTGACTTCTTTCGGTCAGTGCCAAGGCATGACTATGCAAGTGCCAAAGTACGGAGTACTGAAGGTCATGATCTCGAGCTCGGGATCAAATTCTCACCCCAAACCGAACGAGACCCCATTCCAGCTTCCTCTAATATGTCCGGTTGGAATACAATTGAGTCCGATGCCGTAATTACACCGAGTTCCCCGACGTTGGGCCTTTTCTCTAATGCGAAGCGGTGTTTGCCAGGGTGTATTTACGGCTCTTGTTGAGGGCCTGGGAGTGAAGAACGTCCAGTTCGAGGAGATCCTCGATCTTTCTCCAGACTACCTCAGAGCGATTGCGTTTGTCCTCCTGACCATGAAGTTTACTCGACTAGAGCTCTGTGTGGACTCTGGCTGATGATATCATAATAGACCTATCTACGGTGTGATATTCCTTTTTAAATACATCTCCTCCAAACCCGATGATGAAGTGGATGGAAGTTACGACTTTGAGGCAAGCGAGAGCATTTTTTTTGCGAACCAGACAATACAAAACGCCTGTGCAACACAAGCAATCTTAAGCGTGTTATTGAACAAGAGCCAGCAAACAACTGGGGGCATCGACATCGGGGCCAGCTTGGCAGAGTTCAGGGAATTTACACAAGCTTTTCCGCCGGAAGTGGGTATATTCCATGTTCTATTGTGCATAGTAACAGTAGCTGATACGGTGGACAGCTGCGCGGAGAAGCGCTGTCGAATTCAGAGCTCATTCGAGATGTTCACAACTCCTTTGCTCGATCCAACCCCTTCATCGATGAGAACACCCGAGCAGCTACGGAGGACGATGACATTTACCACTTCATTGCATACATCCCGATAAATGGTGTTTTGTACGAGCTAGACGGTTTACAAGCAGCCCCACTCTCGCACGGAGCTTGCACCGATGAGGAATTTCCCCATAAGGTTATCCCTGTGCTTCAGAGGCGCATAGGACGTTACCCCATAACAGAGATTCGATTTAATTTACTGGCGATGATACAAGATCCAAGGCTGAGGGCAATGGAGATTGGGGACCTCGAAACTGTAAGGAGAGAGGAGGAGAGGCGGGAGGCTTGGCAGTGGGAGAATGCTTTGAGGAAGCACAACTTCGTGGGGTTCGCCCATGAGGTGCTTAAGGGTGTCGTTAAGGTCAAAACTCAGGAGGGGAAATATGAGGAATGGTTGAGTGATGCCAAAAAGGAACTGGCAAAGAAGATGGCTGAGCGTAAGGGGAAAGGGAAGGATGGATATGAGGATTAAGGATGGTGAAGCGCGGAGTCTAGATTTTGTTTGCCAATAATGGATTTGGGTGCGTGTGCCCAAAATGCAGCGGGCCTTGCTGTTGGGTAGTCTGGCTGTTGGGGTGTTACGGAGTAAGGAGACATGGCTTGTTAACCAGACCAACTTATGTAACCCTCGTTGGCATGCAATTGCTAGTCTTGGTCAACAGGTAGATACATAAAAAATCTCGAAATATTAGTCTTGGCTGTGGGACATGCACAGATTAGTATGCTATTACCCTCAAGTTCGCAGCTCCAAGAGTTGTATGATAGGCACAAACGGTATTAGTCACACAGGATCTGTCTGACCTTCATTCATTACAAATGTTCAACCGAGGAATACCATTTCTTAAGGAATACTGTGCCAGTGAAGAGAAATCAAGCACAAATAGTCTCAAGGAACACGAATAGCAAAAGAAAAGGACATTATCCACTAGATCCACCAACACAGCTTCAAACGTCCACCTTCCTTACATACCGAACCTAGGCAATATTCCTCATTCTTTCCTCCTATAAATATTCCCTCCACTAATTTGTTCTCCATCACCTGTCGATCTACCTATTCATGTGGCCAGCAGCATCAACATGACAAACCTACGGAAGAAAAACCAGGATAAAAACAGCCCACTAGCTAGGGCCTCACAAATGAAACAAACTAAATAAGAAAAAAAAAAACCCCTGTTTAATTGAGGAATCTTAATTCCTGCAATATTGCTCAGTCGAATTCACCCGCTTCAATTTAAAATTCCATAAGTAATAAGCATTAGAGGAGGAAGCAATAAAAGGGGGCGGAAGAGAGAAACAATGGAAGTAAAGCTCTCTACGCAAAGAATAACCAAGGGGCAGGAGTGAATCAGTCTGATGATTTCAACAAAACGCCTTATAACCTTACCTTATACCTTACCTGTTGTACACACAAAAAAACCAACAATAAACATAAAACTGAACAAAAGGGAGGGCATACACACACGCACGGCATACACATGATATTGGGCCTATCTGGCACCTACAAAAAATGTACCAGATGAAGTTCCTCAATCCAAGCGCTTTTTTTGAAAGGAAAAAAAAAATTGGAGGGAAAATGGAGATTATTACATGGTTACTTTCGACCATTCTCATACATCTAGTGAAGCTGTAAGGGCATAAGATCTGGGGCTTTAGCAGCGATGCGTGGAAAGACAGGGGGACATACAGACGGGACTACATGACAGGACATGTGCGGCGTTAGAAAGCGAAGCTAACATGATAAATCTCATAGATTTTTAAAAAAAGAGAACCCTAAAATCAAATTTAACGCTTGCCGCCACGTCTCCTCGGTGTAGCGTGTCTTCTTACAGCCGGTGCATTTGGGTTGAGGTCAATACCTGCTGCGTCAAACTGGAAAGTGGGTGCTGAAGGCGCGGCAGGCGCCGGTGCCATGGCAGGTGCCCCAGGAACACTTGAGAAGGAACCAAAGTTGAAGCTGGCCGGGGCACTGGCAGCTGGGGCCGTGGAGGTTTGCATCGTCACAGCTGGTTGACTGGCAGGCGCTCCAAAAGCTGAAGGGACAGCTGGGTGGGTGGCTGTTTGGAAGTTGAGTTTACCCAATGGAGAAGGAGCCTGAGGAACCGCGAAGAAGGGCTTATTGTGCGTAAACGCATTACCATTCGTCATGCCATTTGTAGCGACCCCAAATACGCCTGTCTTAGGAGACGGTTTCTCAGGAGATTGTTCCGGAGAAGCCATACTAATGTCTTCATTGAACTTATTGCCTGGGGAATGTTTGGTCGGGGTGATCTGGGGCTTGAAACCACCAAAAAGCATGGAAGGTGGTGGAACTTGGGGAGTGGTAGGAGGAAACGATTGACTCATAGATGTAGCAGGGGCAACCGACGAACTTTCGAAAAGAAAAGGGTTATTGGAGATGGGGAAGGACGTAGTCATCGCTGGGGCAGCTGCTGTGGTCGCGCCAGAGGCAAAGATAGCTGAACTTGTTATTCCAGTTGATGGTGCAGAAGTGATCGCAGATTTAGCGAACAGATTACTTCCTACAGCAGGCTCAGTGGGCTTCACACCATCAGCTATGAGATTGAACGCATTAGCAGCAGGCTTAGCAGGCTTCAGAGTGTTGGTGATATTGAATGACGTAGCAGGAACCGGCTTGACTCCAAAATCGACCTGCGGTACCGTGCCCGTATCACTCCCAAAGCGGTAAGTTTTAGGAGCCTCAACAAGAGCGGGGCCGAGAAGAGTGCTGCCGATTGTCGCTGAAGCTGGTGCTGGTGCGCTGGTACGAAACAAGCCAAGATTTGGTCCACTCGTTGTTGCTGTATTCGCCAAAGAAGCAGCTGATATACTTCCTAGATTACTAAAAAAGCTCGAGTTGGTCGTTCCTGCTGGCTTAGGAGGCTCTGCGGGTTTATTCAACAAGTTAGTGGTGGTGGTAGGAAAAAGTGACAGAGCGGAGGCTCCAGAAGCAGGAGCAGTAGATAAATGACTGAAGATTGACGGGGCAGCAGTTTTGGGAGGGACAGCTGGTTCTGCACCTGTAGCGATGGGAGCCGTAACTGATGCTGGTGCTGGGCCTGGTGCCGAAGAGAAGATTCCGGTAGCCGGCACTGTTGGGGCAGCTGGCGCAACGAATTTGAACACTGGCTCAGCTTCGGTTGGTGCATTCTGGACAGAGGTAGATGGGGCGGGCGCTGTGGTTGTTGCCGCGGGAACGACAGAGACCGCTGAAACAGGTCCAGATGGGTCTGAGGTTGAAAATGAGATACCAGTGGGCGGGGCTGTGGGGACAGCTGGCACAACGAATTTGAATACTGGCTCAGCTACGGCTGGTGCTTTCTGAGCAAAGATAGATGGGGTTGGCGCTATGGTGGTTGTTGTCGTAGGAGCGGCAAGGGGAACTGCTGGTGCTTTCTGTGCAAAGATAGATGGGGCAGGCGCTGTGGTGGTTGTTGTCGTAGGAGCGGCAAGGGGAACTGCTGGTGCTTTCTGAGCAAAGATAGATGGGGTAGGCGCTGTGGTGGTTGTTGTTGTCGTAGGAGCAGCAAGGGGAACTGCTGGTGCTTTCTGAGTAAAGATAGATGGGGTAGGCGCTGTGGTGGTTGTTGTCGTAGGAGCGGCAAGGGGAACTGGAGCTGATGTAGCTGATGCTGGGGCAGTTGCAGTCGCAGTTGGAATATTCTCCTCATTCCCGTAAAGCCCAACATTTCCAGTCTTGCCTGAGGCAAAGGCGGTTGAGGTGGGGGCTCCAGCCGGCTTTAGGGGCGAGACGGCATTGGCTTGGCTGAAATGAAAGCCTGAGGGGACGAGATTGGGCACAGCACTGCCAAACAAACTTGGGATGGTTGTGGTAGTAGACGAAGGCTTCACACCATTAGTATGTTCCTTTAACGGATTTCGTCTGTCATCGGTAGGTATAGTCTGCTCCTGAGCCGGGCTGGGATCCTCGAAAACAAATGGCTTTTTAGGTGCTGGGGCAGGAGCAGTAACTGTAACCGCGGGAAAGCCCAGCTTGTTTGTGAGAAGTGTAGGTACTGTGCTGGTCTCTTTTGGCGTTGGTGGTTTTGTGGTAGCCTCCTCAGCTTCAACCTGAACAACTGAGTTAGCGAATTTCTTCAGAGGATGTGCAACATAAAACAGCATAAAAAGTAGCAAGAGCGATTGCGACAGTACGGATCTGCTCCCCTCCTGCAACTGTGCTCCAGCTGCTAGTACAGAAGATGGAGTAGCCCCCTTTGTGCAGCCTGCAAGCCACCCCAGGATCAAAAGGAAAATTTACTCCTGCCAAGCATGATTATTCGATATCAGGTCAGGAGCCAGCAATGATGGGTGGGCAACCACATCAGGAAATGAGGCTGCCAAACATGTCTCTAAAACGTGTCTTTCAACACGTGTAATGATCCTAGAAGACAACCCTGTCGCTCATCTGGCAGCCAGGAACCTGGGGGCGACATGCAACATAAGAGTGCCGGAATATGATATAAAAGTAACTCCAAACCCAGGATATCCGGAACGAAGAATAACCATACTCCAGAGAAACACCTATACTTCTGCCCCAATAACGCTGAGAAAAGTTATGTACTGATATATTACCTTTGCATTTTCCACTTCCTGTGCGACGAGCTCGGCCTCCCTCTGTTTCATTGCTGCATCAAGTTTCTGTAGCCAGGTCAATTTCGGCTGTTCCTGATGTGGCTCCGGTTGTGGCTTCGTTGCCTTCTGCTATAAATCGTTAGCAACAATTTCACGAATTGCCGAAAATCGATTCCCGGCGCAACGAGTGAGGCAGATGACAACAACGCGTTACCCACCTGAGATGCCCTCTCCCTCTCCCATTGCCTGGCTCTTTCCGTTTGTTCGTCATCTTCTGTTTCCTCATCTTCCGAAAAAAGTCCAAAGCTTGATGGGGGTGTCCTATGGTGTGGTTTCTTTACATGAGTCCTTTTGTCCTGGTGAGAATCTTCCATTTCATCATCAGACCTTGTCCTCTTGTGGGAATATTGCTCAGGGCCCTTGTGGGCTTGGCTCTTGTGTAAATGCTCGACATCGTCCTCCACGTAGGCCTTTTTGTAGTTCCCATTCACGATAACGTCATCCGCTGCTCCTTGTTTACCAATCAGAAACCTTGCTCGCTTAGAAACCAGTCCCTTCGTATCCGCTTGAATACCCTCAACCTCAGGGCTATGGGCCCTCTTGTTCCGACCTGTGGTTGGATCTTGGTCGACAGATTCAGTGACCTCGGGTTCAGGCTCCTGTTCCCTGGTCAACATGCTACGTTAGGAGGGGGAGGAGTGAATAACTTACAGGTTTGTTCTTAACGTGAAGCTTCACCTGCATTTGGCAAGGCCAAAGGACCTGTCGCCTCTTCCTCTCAAGATCCATCTTCTCCAGGAGGGTAGCCATTCTAGTGTTATGGCGTCTGATGCCCTGGATATAGAGCCATGCAGCTCGGTCCTGAAGTGTCAGGATAGTGACCATGTCGTGCAAATCTTGCTGTATCTGACGCACACGTTTGGGTACCTTTTGCATGTATAGGGGGAAGTGTCTCAAACGTGGATCGTACTTGGAGATCGACCACTCTCCTTCTTTTGCATTGGGGTGGTTTTGGCCCTCCCACGAGCAGGGCCTACCCGGATCCGGGAATTTCCAGTCATACCTACTCTCATGGCAAAATCGGTGGAAGACCTTAAAGTAGCGCCCTGCATCGATATGAGCCAGTTCCTCATGAGTGTATGGTTGATCAAATTTGGTATGTCCGTGCACAGGTACCTCATCACCTTCCTTCTCAATTTCTCTCACTTCCACCTTCCCTGCCCATTGGTGAGACTGGCAGTACTCACAAGGGAATACCTTCCCGCGTTTAGGCTGAGGGTTAACGTAATCTGACACAATCGGAACCTTGGTGCTTCCGACTCCCTTCACTTGCGCCCAATACTCCTCATCGGCCATTATTCTCAGGAAAAAGTCCCAGTCGGAGCGTTTCATCCTTTCGTGAATTTTGAGGATAGTATCGGTGGGCAAACGCAGCTCCCGCAAGTCTCTGGCATACTGTTTCACATCAAATCTGATTGCTGTAAGGAATCTGGTATAGGACGCATATAGCTCATTGCGTTCACGTCCGGAGAAGTTGGCGTGAAATTCCTCAGCGTTGGAGAGACGCGGAACAACCCCTCCGAGCTTGGCTTTCGATAAACGGTTCTTCATTGCCAGTCTCTGCTGTTTCTTTGCAGACGACTTCGGTGTTTTACGCTTAGACGCATTACGCGTGGGGCTTTCGAATCTATACTCTGGCTTCGATGGAGGTGGGAGGGATGTAAGGAGTCGGCCACGCCCAAAATCTAGTTTGTGGCCTGCATAAGGAGTCTCGTGGAAGCGATACCAGTTTTTCTCCTTATCGGATTGCATGTGATCTGGGGTGCGAGACGAGGTTAGTCCTGGGGCGTAAGACCTGGCCTTCTTCATAGAAGTCAGCACACTAATAGATTGGTAGTAATCCTTTCGATTCTTCTTCACAATATTCCTGTGCAGCGTCTTACATTAGCATGTATACCACGTCCAGGCGCCAAATCACAATGTACTTACGGAGTGGCCCCTGCAAGGAAGGGAGGATATTCTAGCATGCTAGCCTGGGATCGCTGGGCAGGAGTGGATTGATCCGTATCACCATGGAAACCCAGGCTGATCTTCCCAAACGATGAGGTAAATGATGAAGTCAAAGCCGTCTTGCCTAGCTCCACGACGTTTTCTAAGGTTGACTTTGCAGAGTCCAAGGTCGTTCTCGCGTACCCAAATAGAGCTCGTGCAGCAGTGCTAAGGGCAGGAATATCATAACTTGTGGTTACATCAACCTGGAAGAAGGTTGTGATGTTGTCAGCATCAGGCATGTTTACAGAGACCTCCTCCGCTTGGGGTTTCAACTGAGCGCGGCATGTAAATAGAAACGGGGGGAGTGTGTACACACATCCACACGGGGGATATTCCGCGCATCTCTCTTTTCAGCCTCCTGTTGTCGCACTAATCTCGTCTGATCACGATCCTCACGTGCGAACCTGACACGCTTTGGTGTTTTTGCTGTTCTGATGGGGCCACCCCTAGATGTTGTGAGAGTCGTCATGATGGATTGTTGATCGTCTCTAGGCCCTTAGTGTCGCCCGTTAGAGCCCGCTATATCAAGATGGAAGTTGTGCGCAGAGATAAAGGAGTGTCGTTAAAGTTCGATATGGTTGGTTTAGGTCGCAACGGGGTTTGTTTGCCGAGAAGGAAGAGCCGCAGGTGGGGGGGGGGGTGGAAGTGGCAGAGAGAAAGGAATCTGGAGCGAGGGGGACAGGTAAAGGTTGAAATAAAGTAATTGCTGTGTTTCACGCCGCTTTTGTTGCTCTCAGTCTCTGGGCAGTGACAGTGCCAGAAAAAGGCTGCGCCACGATCAAAACGCGTGAGTAAAGGAGTGCAAATGGTTATCCTGGACATAAATCTTGGCGGGAGGGGTCTGGGTCAAGACTTGAGTCAATGTCAAGGCTGTAGAGTCCCATCTTCCAGTGAGTGATCAACCACACAAACTTCCAGCCAATAGCTAGGATATAATATCTTTTACACCTAGCCTATAGATATGAAGAACCCAATCCTTTAAAGGTGCGGGAACGGGGCCGCCTCATAGCCCAAGGCTCCCTTCGGGGGAAAGGCGTATAGACTCAAAAAAAAAAAAATATAGATATGAAGGTTGAAGTTTCCCATATTTTTCACCAACAGTCTTTGGTATTATCCTTTGGAAGGTCTAAAGTTTAGATAGAAATAGATTCAGTCCTTAACATACTTACAAATAATCAGGGCTCAACAAAAAACTATCAAACATCCTCCCTCACCCGCTAAGCACCTGTACATGCGCCGCTAAAAGCATACCTCCTCAACTGACTGTGACCCTGAGCCGCTTGAACCCCAGAATCAATACCTACAGTACCCTCTGGTACATTTTCCAGCGCCAGGTTCAATCTTCGTTCCGGGCAAGTCCGAACTGTATCTTTGTACGGGGTATATAGATCCAACGTCGTCCGCCACGATTCCCATTTCTGGGAGAACACCCGAGTTTGGGTGTGTCTGGCAAATAGTAACTTGGATTCTATACGCTCTCTCCTGAGGACTAGCTACAACCAGCACAGCATTACAGCAGGAAAGTTATACACCATGGGAATGTACAAGATAGCCCTGGATAGCCCTATTGATATATACTCTGGAGTCCCCGATCTAATGTCCTAATGTCGACCAGAACCGACTGCCGGGACCTCGTCTCAATAAATCCGCACCTTCTAAATGCCATCTAATTAAAAGGACCTATTCCGCTCAAACCGTCTGTTCCACCAAAAAAACCTAGAATGCGCATGTTACTTCCTGATAATCTCAGGCTGTGAGACAGGATGTCTGTTTTGCGATCCCTCGCCTTTATTATTGCGATATAAAAATGTCTCCAGTGCTCTATAGTTGGACTTACCGTGCAACCCACAATGCATACGCATGCCAGGCATCTCGAAATATATCAAGTGAATCATGTTATCGGATTGTGTATATCGAAGTGCGGTTGTATGATACAGCCTAGCCTACGTGGCAGTGCTGGCTGGATCTCTTTTGAAATTATGAATCGCTCGCTGCATACAAACAACCCCATAAAAAAATCACACAAACGTTGCTGAAATATGTTCAGTGCTTCCTCAACCTCACGCCGTAATCAGAAGCTTGTTGAGGACATTAAGGACAACGGGAAATTTTCCAGTCAATCAATCGAAGGATATTGTCCCAGTATCAGAACTCCTCCACCAGTTCCTATATTGCGAAACGGACGTACTCAGCAAATTAATTCACCATCAACTTACGCTAGGTAGAAGCTGTACTTGGAAGTAGAGCTGAGATGAACGAGAGAAAAGGGGACAGAGGAGGCAGTGACAGTACATGAAACAGAGTAGAAGAGTATACTCAGATTCGAAGTAGAGCCGAAAGGGTGGCGGCTGGTAGTACCTGAGATAGTACACTATGCAGAAGAGGCTGGGCCAAGGGACATTACTAAGATACTGGTATCACAGCTGGAATACACGAGGGCAAAGTCGTGGGTTGAAGGGGGGCAGAAGCTTTCGCAGGATGTGGATGGAAGGGTCGCAGCAGAATGATGCAAAGCCCTGAAGTTTTTTTTATTTTTAAATCATTATTCGTATTCATCCTATCTAGAATATGATGAAGGCACACATCCCCGGGTGGCGATTATGCTCCCAGCCGTACTGATAACTCAATAAAGGAAATCGACCAACGCTCCTCCGCGCTCCTTCCCCTCCCATCACCTACCAGCCTTATTGCAACAGGTGGGCCACATTCTGTATTCACACAGCGCATCCTCTACTCTTCCTAGGTATTTCATAGCCAGCGCCCTCTGTGATGATCCACGTCAGACTATGTACGGACTGACACAGGACTGACCCTCTGTCCCATCCATCTCCTTATTTGTCATGGATCCTGGGTGTTGCTGGGCTTGCGCATCAACTTGCCTACCATGGCTGCCTTCATAACTCATTCCCGACGTCCCCCGTTCTTGTGCTAGCATTCCCCACTCGCTCCACCTCGGGTGCGCTACTTACCCGCTGTGGCTAATACCTTTTCACTGTGTGTGTCTTCGCCACTGCATAACTGCATGCGTTTAGGGCTATTTTTCCCGTAGAATTTCTCTTTCGAAATGTATCGCTTAAAAAGTCTTGCGTACTTGATAAGTATTTTCTTTGCTGTTGTCCTTCTCCCCGCAGCGTATTTATTTTAGCGTAGGTCTGGGCACGAGATCACTGTTGTCATTAAATCCTTAGACCTTGATCGCTTTTTGGCTATCAGTGCGACCGTGGTTGGCGCTGCTGTTGCTCTTCCCATCCTGTTATTACCCAAATTGTAGTCCCTACTGCGGGTTGCCGATCTCTCGGAGTATTATTCAGCGTGTACTGTAGGGATCTGCCATACACGCTTGCTGCCCACCTATTCTCTTCCTTAGCAGACTACCCAGGTCGTTGATTCCCTCTCCTCCTATACAGGCAAACCTCTATAATAGCATAACATCGGGACTGGGGGCTATTATGCTATTAGAGGAGTTATGCATTTATAGAGGTATTGTGTGTGGTATCACGTGAGCGTGGGTAATAATATCCAATTTATGAAAAGCTACACATCAGGCCTGCGCTGCCCCCGCTGTCAAAATCTTTTCAAAATTCCTCGGTTTATATTAATACTACACTTCACACCTCGGAAGAGATAAAACATATGAGATTGATCTCAAACTTAACATTAAACCACTGTGCCAACTCCTGTTGCGTTGCCTTTGGATTTTTTTGCATATAAGGGAAATGCTCTGTATTTATTGCATCAACCTCTCGATGGCGGACTGGTTGTCTATGTTGTCCTAGTAGGGCAGGGCCAATAGCAATTGAACTGATAGGTGTGTCCACTGTAGATGCTGGTAGGTTTGTTGTAAAGATGGAAGCGCAACCTCTCCACTCTACAAGTTTTCATGAGTTGGAGTCGTCCCCATGCCACTACTGTAGTCTGTAGGTATGCAGAGTAAATTATTGGTAGTAACTCCCAGGATCAGGACCGGTAAAATGCTATGCATGCTACCTATTTGTTATTTGCGTCATGCTGTCCCACTAGTTCTTTTTGCCTTCCTCGGCCGCCTGGGCACGAGCCGGCTTGAGACGAGACTTAGGCGCTGCTTGGGGGGGTTCGGTAGCAGGCAACCTTCTACTGCTCCGCTTCTCCCGGCCTTCTTGCATGTCTATCTCCCTCCTTTCCACAGGTAGGTTACCGCTGACTGTTGTGACAGTTGGGGCTCTGAGTAAGCCTTTTACCTCTTTCGGGGCTCATGCAAGCAGATGCGCGCTCTTAAGTCTCTTCGCTAAACTTCGCTCATGCCAGTGTCGACTATGGTGCTCTACCCCTGTGACGAATCAGTGGCGGTGGGCCGGCCTCGGTCTGCCACTACTGCAGGTCCTTTGCCTGTATTTTCGATAGTTCCGACCACAGGCGGCCATCTGGTAGACTACAAATAGCCCCAAGTTGCAGTCCCTGCCACTGTTTGCCCCAGTTGCATTTCGAACCCTTAGGGTCCCCAATAGGACTCGAAGGCAAACGTAGCAGTTCATGACTAAGGTGATTCAGTGTTTGGCGAGTGGCTACCTGCTCCTTATATGTTCTGAGCACATGCATTTGACGTCGTGTCCTTTGCACCTTGAGCCCATCGCTAAACACGTCGCTAGGCCGGCACCGGCTAACCGTCCTGTCGAGCCCAATAGACTCCTACAGTCTGTAGATCGCTGTTCAGGGATTTTTAGACTATTTCTGGCTGCCTCGGGTAGGTCAGATATTTGTATACTCCGTGCTGCTGGCTTGTGACCCCCCAGGCCCTCAGTGCCTTGCCTCATGCTTTATGGCTATTCCGGCACCATCCGGTCAAGGAGAGTCTTCTAGCCATGCCTGACTCCTTCCGCGCCCTTGCCAGGATGGGGCTAACCAATATGCATCTGCATCGACAGAGCGAGGGCTCCTGTCTGGGATTGAGGTTCAACCTTCCCCCTTGCCCTTCTCCACCGGGTTCTTCGGACTGTATGCATACGAGGGGTGACCCCTCATCATAGCTAGCACCTGCACAAATGGGTTGGGTCGTTACCCCAGTAGCTAGGACGTCGGTTGGTTAAAATTTACTCAACCGGCCCGGCCGCCGATCAGGCCGCCTGAAGCCTGGCCTGGGAGCCTGAAACCACCTGGAAAGGCCTGATAGCCTGGACTGGCCCAGGGTATGCAGGCGTCGATCCTCTTGCCTAACCGGCTATTCAGGCTATTCAGGCCCAGCCCGACTGGACAGGGACAGGCCCGTGTGGGAGAGAGAGGCCACCTGGGGTCACCCGGGAGCTGCAGTCCATCGCCATAATCTACATAGGCTGAATGCGATTAATGATTACTTAAAAGAAAAAAGGCCCAGGCAGGGCCTGAGGCTAAGGGAGATAGCCAATGATTAGCCATGCAGGAGAGCGGGGAAGCACTCGGCCGGGGTGCTTCCCTGTAGAATTGGCACGCGGGGGCACGGCTGATGGGGGTCAATGGACACAGCGGGGTAGAGGGAAACGAGGCGGCGGGCACTGGACAGGATGGCCAGAAGGACAGGGTGGGTGGGAGCGTGGATATCAAGGTCCGAAATCGCGACACTAGCTGGTCCAAGCAATTTGTGCCAAGCCGGCGCACCTGAAGCGGGACCGGGGGCCTCACCTGGATAACCACGGACTGCGGACCACTGAAGCACTGGCTGCGGATCATCGGGAGAGCAGGGGAGGACAAGTGCGAGTGCGGGGTCGCCCAGAATGCGGTTCACCTACTAGAGTGCCCGCGGGTGGGGGGTGGGGAGGGGAGGACGATAGGGGAGATCCGGAATGGTGCTGGGAGGTGGCGAGGTTTCTGAAGCGGTAGTTAGTTTTCATGTACACATGGTGTATGTAACAGCAGGGGGCAGGGGCCGGCCCAGAAAATGTGAAGCCCGGGCACTTCCACTAAGTACCTCTATTGAGAACTAACCTTGGAGCGGCGTAGCAAGTGTGGCCCTAGGCAAATACTCTTTTTTTTGGGGGGGGGGGAGTCATTAATCGTATTGAGCCTATCGAG
>Ga0307514_10000989_pt1 | contig 42098 bp, 39 predicted proteins | sample 16_EM_MG_FD_203088 | JGI IMG/M metagenome (GOLD analysis project Ga0307514, IMG submission 203088) | Populus trichocarpa ectomycorrhiza microbial communities from riparian zone in the Pacific Northwest, United States - 16_EM | ecosystem: Host-associated > Plants > Roots > Unclassified | place...
CCCCCCCCAATGTTTAAATCGACCCAATACAACTGCGCCAGGTCGTATGTATGGACGATGGCTGCACTGGAGACGGGGGTGGAACAGACGGCGGATGTGGTGTGTCTACAAGAGCCACTGAGAGAAAGCGCAGAGAGCAGAATCAGCCATTGGCATATGATATTCGGAAAAGGAAGAGGGTGTGGACGGTGGTGAGCAAGGGGAGCAGTCTTACAACGAATGAACGAATCGACTTGAGCAGGAACGCAGGGGATGACATAATCGTTGTTGACATCAAGAGGAGGGGAGAGAAAATGATAAGGATCGTAAACATTTCTGATCAGAAAGCAAGGGAGATAGGAGAGAGACCAGCGAGGAGACTAGACTGGTAGAAAGTCATCAGCCAGGGGGGAGGTGGCACGGTGCTCGCGGGAGACTTCGGCGCCCACAGCCAATTCTGGGACCCGAGGTACACAGAACAGAGGGAAGCCACATACTGGGAAAAAATTATAGAGGAGCACGGGCTAGCAATTGGAAATGACGACCGACCCACTCACTACTGAATGAGGAATGAAAGCGAGGGCATATCTATCATATACCTGACCCTGGCCAACTGGCCTTTTGGAAAATGGACGGTTTTAGATGGGAATCATGCCACGGGGTCTGATCACGAGATCATAGAATGGGAGGTAGACATGGAGGAGCAGGAGGAAGCAGGAGGCACACAGGTCATAGGGTGGAACCTAGCGGCCATGTCACAGGAGGACAAGAAGCCAGCTGAGAAACTCTGGAGGGAGCTGGCAAGGGGAAGGGTATACCTGGAAATGGAGAGCATAGGTGATGACCTCGAGAGCGCAGCCAAGTGGGGCCAGGAAGTACTGGGTAAGGTACTCGACGCCACTGCCAAGAAAATAAGAATCTGCACTCGGTCAAAAAGATGGTGGAATGGTGCAATCAAGGAGAGGAGGAGGCGGCTGGGCAGCGAAAAGAGGAAGAGGTGCAGATCGGCGGTGACAGCCCAGGCCAAGGCCAAATTGCAGAAGTCGATTCGGATAGGAAAAGACAGGATGTGAAATGACTACCTGAAGAACCAGAGGGGAGCTGAGGTCTGCAGAGCGGCAAAGTTTGCCACCGCGCAGGCAGGAGCGACCGTGGAGGCCCTGACTGACAGAGATGGGAAACAGATGAATACCATCACCGAAAAAGAAGAAAAGCTGAGATGAGAGTCCTTTCCCCCGAATGATCATGACCAGTATTTTGAACTGCCCCCAGCGGGGCAAGCGCACCAGTCAGTCACTGAGCAAGTGGTCGAACGAGCCCATTTTGCACAGTCAGTCGGGAAAGCCCCAGGCCCGGACAAGCTTTCTTTTGGGGCCGTATGCCAACTTTGGGAGTGGGCAAAACAGTGAATCGTAGAACGAGCAAAAGCACTCGTTCGAACTGGCTGACACCCAGCCGTGTGGAAGCAGGCGAGCGGGGTCGTAATCTGCAAGCCCGGAAAGGATGACTACACGAAACTCAACGCGTATCGCTCCATTTCTCTACTCAGCTGCATGGGGAAAGTTGTCGAAAAAGTTGTTTCAGAGCTACTGGCTGAAGAGGCTGAGAGAAGAGAACTGCTTGGTGATGGCCAGTATGAGAGCAGAAAAAGGCGGTCCGCAATCAAGGCGGTGGCAATCATGGTCGACAGAGCACACGCAGCCTGGAGAGAGGGCCACATAGCGGGGGTTCTCCTGATGGACATCAAGGCAGCCTTCCCAAGCGTAGGGATGGGGAGACTGATCCACACAATGAGAGGCAAGGGGATGGATGGAGACCTCATACGATGGATGGCAAGTTTTGCCACAGACCGAACTGTCGCAATGGTAATTGAGGATAATGCGATGGAGAGACACCCAGTGGAAGAAGGTATACCACAGGGCTCGCCGGTGTCTCTGATCCTCTTCGCAATTTACACATCAGGACTCATAGAATTGGTTGAGGAGGGGGTCTTCGGAGCCGAAGACCTGTCCTTTGCGGAAGACGTCGGATGGGTGGCAACGGGGAATGGCGTTAACCAGGACGTCAGAAAACTCGAAGCCTGTGCCAGAGTGAGTCTCGACTGGGCGGAAAGATGGGAGCTGGAGTTTGACACCGCCAATACCGAATCGGCACTCTTCACCCGCAGGCGAGGCCACAAGAATTACCTGCGTCCGAAGCTAACCGCAAAGACCAGAGTTGGGAATGGCTTTGTCAGGTTTAACAGGGAAGCGACCAGGTTTCTGGGGGTCTGGATGGACGTCCACCGAACTGTCAAGAAGCATCACAACCGATGCATGAAGAAACTGACAGCCTCGAAAGCACGACTCCGGTCACTGACAGGTGCGCAAGGGATCGTACCACCATGTGTGAGAGCAGTACAGGTAGCCTGCATCCAGGCCGTTGCACTGTACAGAAGCAAGCTGTGGTGTGATCTGAACAAAGGCAGCTGGCGAGACGACCTCCAGCTACTACTCAATCAACAAGCCAGGTCAACCTGGGGCGCACTGCCGACAACTCTAAGAGGGACACTAATGAGAGACTCTGGGCTCACACCTGTGGCGGTGGCCCTCGACGCCAGCCAACAACGGTTTGTATCAAGGCTGGCAAGCACGTGCGAAGGCTCCAAGGCGAAAGAGCTCTACGATTGCCCTACACCTGGTGCATTGGTAGGCAGAGTGGCCGCGATTGAGCATGCGCGCAGCAGGAGAACAGAGATGATGTGCTGGCCAGACCCAGGGGAGAAGCGAGCGGTCAAGCCCATTATACTGGAAGATGATGCTGCGGCAAAGAGAGCCGCCGAGCTATGGGAAAGAAGAAAGGAAAGCAAGGCGGGATCCAGCACCTGGACGTGGTGAATGGACGGATCTTGAACGGACGATGGAAGAGTAGGAGCCACCGTGGTGTGCTTAAATGGAGATGGCTAGACGGTCTTCGGCAGCTACCGCGGCATGGGACGAATGGAGGTGTTTTACGCGGAACTGTGGGTAATCGGAGTTGCACTGCCAAAGTGTGTTGCAAGAGTGGAAGCGCTACGAGCACACGGAGTTACTACAGTGGCAGTGTTTAGTTATTCGCAGGCGGCCATCAGACGGACAATACACCTGGACTCAGGGCCAGGGCAGCATTTTGCAAGGGCAATCAACGAGCGTGCTAGGGCCCTCCGTGCCTACAGCATCGAGGTCATGATCCACTGTGTCCTGGGACACGCGGGTATCCGCGGGAACGAAGAGGCTGACTGCCAGGCAAACAAAGCACGAGAAGACCAAGGCGACACAGTACACGAGCGGATATATACCTCGGCCGCGAATAGAGCTAGACGGATCTCTGAAGGGAGGACGGTGGCAATGGCGCAGTGGGAGGCCAACAAGTGGTCCAAACACTACGGATATAGCCTGAATGGCAAGGCGCGGAGCAAGAGATCTGTCCCGATGACAAGAATGAAATCATTGGCAACGAGGTTCTACAGACCGAAGAGCAGGCATGTGCCGATTGGAACATACATAAAGCGGTTTGGACACCGAGAGGACACAAATGCTAGTCGCGCGGTAGCGGAGGCAGGACGGCGGCCCCTGACGTGGGACCACCTCTTCCACCACTGCAGCCGGTGGAGAGACCAGCAGAAAGCACAATGGAAGGAGGTGGGAAAGGCGACGGGCTGGAATGCTGGCAGGTGCCGACCCGTGCAGATCTCTGAACTGTTTTCCATTGAAGAGGGCGACCAAGCGGTGATGAACTTTATGGCGGCTACTGAAGTCGGGAAGTTCCCGCCCAAATGAATTGCGGTATGGAGTGGTCATAGAGAATAACTTAGGTGCGGGGGGGAGGCGGCAGTGGACTTACATACGTTCTCTTTTCTTTTCTTGTCCTTTCTTTTCTGGTCCATCTCGCAACTTCCATATGTCAGCGGGGATGAAGGGTAGCGGGGGGGGGGGGGAGCTTTGCCATCTAGCCGGCTGGTCTGGAGACGGAGGGGGTTATCAAGGTCCTGTCATACTCTAATCAGAGTGAATACAGTATAATTAAAACAAACAAACAAAATACAGTAAACTTTGTTTCTCTTTATCGAAGATCATTTGAATGTAAATGCGAACTCATTGAACATATCATGGTATGCCTTAAGTCTCTTTTCAGAAAGATAATTCGAATCAAAAGGGAGAATAAATGTAGTCTACATACTATGCTCCCATTATCAGTATCAAAGATCATTCGAATGTGAATAAGAATTGAATGAAGAGAACATGGTATATCTTTTTTCGCTTTTTTGAAAGTGAGAATTAATAAAGCATATACAGTATACTTCGCTTCTCTGTATCGAAAATGATTAAATGTAAATGTGAATTGATCCAAGATACCACGTTGTATCTTCTTTCTTTTTTTGGAAAGATAATTGGAATTGAACATGAGAATCCTGAAGCATAGAGAGTAAGCGTTGTTTCTCATTATTGCAGATAATTCGAGTGTAAATGATACTCTACAGAAAATGACATGGTGTATTGTCTTTGCCTTTGGTGAATGCAAATGAGAATATATGGAACCAAGCATGGTATATCATATTTCTCAGTATCGAAAGGAAGATCGAAATGAAGTGTGAATACCCACAGATGACACAGTATGTCCTCATGTCTCAAGTCGGAGGTAATTTGAATTGAAGTGTAAATTCTTGAAGACATCATTGCATGTCCTTGTTACTGATGTCGGAGGTTATTTGAATTCAAGCGAGAATACCTGAAGACATTATAGCATCTCCTCGGTTCTCATGTTGGAGATAATTCGAATTGAAATGAGAATACTTGAAGGTATCATAGCCTGTTCTAGTTTCTTATTTCAGAGGTAATTTGAATTGAAGTGAGAATACCTGAAGACAACATAGCTTGTCCTCGTTTCTCATGTCAGAGGTCATTCAAATGGAAGTGAGAATACCCAACGACATCATAGCAGGTCCTCCTTTCGCATGTCGAAGGTACTTTGAATCGTATACAATACTTGAAGATATTATTATGTATGTTTGTTTCTGTTTTCAAATCACAATTCAAATGTAGATGTAATCAAGAGTACTGAAGGGCAATTCCAAATTTGTATTTCAGAATCCGAAAGGTTGTGTCTGAAAGATTGCATTTGATCTCCATTAGATCAGTACTGTTTTACCCCCTTTATTTGATGGTGTATCTCCAAATACCATTTCTCACACATCACTCCGTCACTTAACAATATGAATTAAATAAAATGGTTGATATTGATTTTTTTTTTTTGAACAAGTAATATTCCCGAAATAATAACAGAATAATATCGATCATAAATGATTCAATAGCAATGGTATGTTAGAAGGTAATATGGTCAATGTAATATCATCAAAGTAATATGGATAATACATTTAATAGTAATATTGTCAAAGTAATATCAATGATATATTAAAAGGTAATATTGTCAAAGTAATATATATGATATATTGAAACGTAATATCGTCAAAGTAATATTGATGATATATTAGAAGGTAATATCAATGATCCAATGGTAATACCAACAATAATTAATAGATAATCCACCATGGAATTGTTGGTGGTAGCATCAATAGTTGTAATGCTATGACAAAGTAGAATTGCTTCGCACCATGGTCTTTAAGGTCAACTCATGATTTTATAACTTCGTGGAAGTGACATCCTACATGTCGAAAGCATTAATCTCATTAACTGCCTTAAATCAACATCTCTAGTTTGATGAAATCTCAAAGCTCATTATTGGACGAATTCTCAAACCATTCCCTAGACTCAGTCTGCTTTGAACCTGTTTTCTGAGCATAAGGGAACCACTCATAATCATCTTGTTCATCTTGATCCGAGGACTATCCTTCTTGATCGATCTTGTTCATGTCATTCCTCTCCTTCCATTGTGGCTTAGCTTCTATAACGTGTCTTTCGAATAATTTCTTATAATTCACTTTGGTATCATCCCAGTCATTATCGTACCCTTCCAAGAGCCCTCGGTTATATCTGTCAGTAAAACCACTGTTGTTTCCTTCATTAGATGTCCTCCAATCGCGATGTGTATGTTTATCAATTTTCACATATGCGTTTTAAATACATTCTTCAAAATGATCAATTTGTTCTCGTTGAAGCAATACTGAATTTTCTTCGTCAAACTGATAGTATCGTACGAGCATAGATTGCTCCAGAATGTTTTGTAGTTGAATCAGTACCATTGTGAAAGCAATTTTGATCAATGTGTTGTAAATTCGATTCTTAGGGGAATATGACAGATCTAGCACTGGCTGCATTCTGCTGATGATTCATTGTCCTTACAATAACACCACTCAGTCTGATCGTCATCTTTGCAGTTACAATTCTACCCCATATCCGACTTTACACCACTCAAATTCACAAGCGTTGGTGCCACTCGTCAGAGAGAATGTCAGTACGTTTGCACCTTGAGCCTGTGTGATTGTCATGGCCACTTCTCGTCCTCGGGTGTGTTCACCACATTGGGCCGCAATTTCCCACTGGCAGTATTCTTTGACTTCGGCAAGCCAGCAGAGATATCTGTCCTTTCTACCCAGAATGGGTACCACGAGGGCGGCGCACACTGCTACGACTCATGGTCCTTGCTATCGAATGCACTTTCTGTTACATAGCATTATTGCTAATGAGAGGCCTCTCTCTGCCTTGTGATTAAGTGCAGGTTGGGTGAAGACCTTGCAAACATCTGGAGTCCGCCGCAAAATATGACCGTGGGATATTGATAGGAAACTGCCAACCACAGACTATATCCTATGTTACGAACATGAGTCGCAACGACTCAAGGTCCTCCTGAGAGGTGGCCTGCTACATTTCTCCTCACATCAGATTACCCAATAGAGCATGTATTGGGTAGTATTTAGGTGGACACTTCGAGACTCTGTAACTGTCTTTCCGGGAGCTATTACTCGGCCTTCTCTAGTGCATGAGTTCCGTCAGCCCATCAATGGTATTCTTTGCAATGGGTTTTAAATATGATATCATCTATCGCAAGCAATTCTGCATTATTTGCTGATTTTCAATTGTATTCAACCCAAGGTTTTAGTATCTTATGTTCTGCATGGAATATAGAATTATCCCAATTGTTTTGAAGTAGGTCGGATAATATGATATCTATCAAGTTAACTATATTGACCGGTTTGTATTCAAATACATTCAGTATATATCCGGCTAAATCAATTGTATAGATTTTAGTTTTTATATTGTGGTAGGAAATATGATACGTAGTGTATGTTTTCTTTCCTTGATTCCAGACTTCAACTGGTAATCGGAAGTATTGCACTGTGATAGACTCAGGTAGTGTTGTTGTAGTTACCATAAGTCCATAATAGTGTGATTTGACTAAGAATGCTTCATGCTTTCATAGAAAGTAATACGCTTTGAGCTCTTCTTCATTCCTATGTTGGATACTATCAGAGTAATCTTGGAGCATAATGTTCTGAAATATTATACTGTTTGGGGGGTGCAATTGACGGAAGTATAGCTTCTTATGCACGGCCCTAGATTGCTAAGTATGTTTATTTTTTCTATTTGGGGAGAGGTGCTGTTCTGTTCTTGAGACAGATCCATGGGAAACAATCTAAACTATTGTAACTTCCATTTCGGTCCTTAGGCCAAGCAAACCATTGACACTAGTCCGCTGCCTTTGTGGGTCTTAACTCAAATTTCTCTATTTCTTCTATCTGAGTTTTATAAGTCTGGGCAGACTTCTGTTGTATCGTAGCTTTCTTCTGCTGATGCTTCATTTTAGGTAATGGATTAATTCTTCCTTTCCCAGTGTGGCGTAACAGATGGCTTATATAGTTGGACTCAGATTTGGTCAGTCAATCGTCTGCATACTCCCTTGGTATTGTAGATATCTGTCAGGTATCGATATGAACTGTTGTAGCCAAATCGTGTAAATTATCAATATGTATAATTCATTGTTGCTGTAGTCCGGTATAAGTACATAGCCACCACACACAATGCACCGCGAAGAGATAACGATTTGTTCTGCCAATGGATAACATTTTCTGGAGTGTGTAAATTATGATGTTACTGTCATTTTCACAGGTAATCTTCATATAGATATATTGTATACGAGTTCTTTCAATTATTGTTATTGCAAGTGTTGTTGAGAAGTACAAACTCTGACGGAAATCACTCTGGTTTATGGTATAACACTCGTGCTTGTGCTAATCCAATTAATGCTGAAAGCCACCACGCACACTTTGCTGCATACAAGTACTGGTTGCTATGGAAATTGTTACTGAGTTTTGTAAAGACCGACAAGACAATATCGGCATAATCTTTAAAGGTAATAGTCATCCAAAGCTGCGGGGCTGCCGCTACAACAGCCAATCGATTGTGTGTATATAATAATAGATATTGGTATCATCGAAACACAATAATATTTCAGATTTGTCTTTCACTGGTAGGTATTTCTGACTGCTTGTTGCTAGAGGTTGCCCTTTTTGTTACCTGAGCAATGCGACCACTTTATCGCCATGTTTGAAGGTTTGTACATCCATACTTCCATGCTCTGATTATATTTCTTCTTGATCATTCTAATCAGCTGCGATTTACATTCACATGAATGCATCTGTCATCAATTACCACGCTTTCCAATGTTTATCATATCATATGACCATGAAATTGAAGCTTATGCTCCTTGTAAAAATCAGGCCATGATCATACGATATTATATCAGACAATCAATCAAATCTTGACTCCAACCTGGACATCTTGCAACAAATATAGTTCAGAAATTTCAACATCTGACGATCATAGTTGGATAGTACTTTCCACAAAGTAATGCATCAATCATTCATTGGCTTTGCGTCATGGATTTAACTGGTGAACAACCAATACTATGCCAATGTAGATTATATGACATGTAGCTTGATATTCAAGTCTGATGTTGCATTCCCTTGCTGACTCAAACCAATGAGTACGGTTGCTTCTGACCTCATATGAGCAGCCAATGTCATAATCCCTGAGTCACACCATGCTTAGGCCGAGACTATTCTCTTTGTCTGGAGAGTGCCCAAGTTGTTACTATATCACATAACTGTTAGGCTTGAGGTCCCACGTAATTGAATAGTGGCTAACGACTGCCTAGTCTGCCTGTCCAGGGAATCCTCACTATGATCAGATACGTCCCCTGCGATTATCTGTATATGAATCTGGTGGAAAACAACATGCTTGGCTGAAGCAAGCTTTTTTTTAATCTTGCAGTGTTGCTGCATCATCTTATGTGAATCTGCTATGACAATTTGCATATGCAATTGAGACATGTCCCAGAAACACCCGGCTCAAGGTGATTGTGACCGGCTTGTTTTGAGATGCTGTCCTCAGTAGGTATTATGCATGTCACATTAATATAATCTCCATGACATCTACCGATTGACGTATTCAAGAACTGTAAACACCATTGAGGGAAAACGTCTATCATCACCCATTCTCTAGAATTGGTGACCCAACGAGCGCTCCATCATAAGAAGTGAATTTACTTAAGTTTTGTACTCAGAACCAGCTTCCTGCATAACATGAGTATGCTTGTCTTTAATTTCTGTTTATCCTTCATCAACTCTTCCAGTTTACAGTTTGTCAACTCTTCCCGTGTATTGTTGGTCAACTCATCGCATGTATTGTTTCTCAACTCTTCTTTTCTTTTCATGCAGAATGAAATTCTACATCATAATAATGATCCTTCTCTGTGGTTTTTCTCTTAGACTTTGAGACAAGTAACAAATGCTCTGAACAAGAACCTTTCACCACATTGAGCAGACAAGTACGGCATATTGACCATGTGGTCCACACTACAATGTCATCAAGCAAATGAAGGCAACTGCGGCTTACAAGCAGAAAGAGACCAAGCCATCCGTGAATTGCACAGCTTGTAATCCAAAATCAAGCTTGCGGATGAGAAATGACAAGAACCATACCTTGTAAGCAAAGAATAAACGTAACAATGCATCGAGGGTTATGTAGACAGAGAATCCACTGTGGCAAGAAAGCGGGTTGAAGCTGCAGGGACAGTGATTAAGCAGGAGCGGAAAGACGCAAGGATAGCTGACAATGCGGGATTGACAATCAGTGAAACAGAAAAAAGTTTGAAGAAATTATGGTTACTATTGGAGTCAGTCTGAGCGATCATGCATGTTCCAATGATGACGAGGTTGCGGAACAAGAGATTCATGAAGAAACAGAGCAGGGCAGGCCGAGCGAAGATGACAAACCAGGCTGGGTGATGGGCACAATCTGCACAACAGTACAGCAGTACATTGAGAGGTTTCAGTAGATGCAGATGAAGCTTGCTAAATTGCCATAACCAGGGTGGGGGGATGCAGCCGATTACTTCCTTGAAAGTGAAAAGAGCTATGGTGCAACAATATTGATGGATCTGGCAGTCGTTGAACTGCAAACGGATGATGTTGCAGCACCACCTGTAGTGTTAGGAACTGGTCTACATTGCTGGTCCGGTTCAGGGTCCAGTTCCTACCCAGACCCGAACCATGGCAACAGGTTGTACCACACCAAAAACCTAGACTGTTGCAATTGGGCCGATTCACCACCAAGAAACCGTTATTTCAACCTAACAACTTGAGCTCCAATTTAGAATCAGAGTTGTGATCATATCATGACATGATCAATACGTAGATTGTTCAGTTGTATCCGCTCTTTCACCTGCCACATTGAGATTTGCGGCCCGACCATTATTTGTTGAGTGGCAATCAAAAACCAGTGAATTTCGCATAAAATGTTGTGTTATTTGATAGGGATTCAACGAATATTGGTCCGATCACAAATCTGAATGCGAGAGGAGATAGAGGGGGTAAATCTGCACAATCTATGTATCAATCATGTTGCGATAGGATCAGAACTCAGATACTTAATTGGAGTCAAAGTTGGAGGAACCGTACAATGGAACCGCGGTCCGGGTTGAACCTGGCCAATAAATCTCGGGTTTATTTCTAGTCCAGGTAACAACCCGTCGCTAGTTGCCCTGTTCAGCGTACTTGGCGGTTCCTGACCCTAACCGGGGTCTTGAGTTCAGTTCCAACCTGGACTGAGGCCGGTTAACCCAGAACAGTTCCTCACACTAACCACCTGCACCCACATCATTTGGAGAGCATATGGAGTGTCTTGATATTGTCCCCAGAATACGGCACATGCCCCGAGCAACTTCCCACGCAGGACGTAATTATATGAAGCTGGGTTCTGGGAAGTGAGAGTCAGACCAACGCATACAACATCTTGCACCCAATGAGGAGCTCAATTCAACACCTATCCAAGATGCATAGCCTGTTGAGCCCATAAGCTTTAACCTCTGTGTATTGGCTCCCAAGCTAATTATGATATGGAAATCAGACTTAGATAAAGCATTGGTGATTGCTTCTGTGTCACCGGAGGTTTAGAGACGCAAATTGTTATCATTAACATCATTTCTTGTGCAAAAGCAATTTGTGTACCAATTCTGCTGTGTCTCGGCTTATTCTTGATTTCAGTGACCACATTGTGAGACACAATAATTTATCTGAGCATGTGTAAGGATCGTATGCACCATGCAAAAGTTATCGAATCCAAAGCAGGCTGTAGGATGATCAATAAACTCAATATCGGTTTGCCAATTACAGTTAAGTGAGACAGCAAAAACTAAATTAGTGACAAGATTTACTAACAAAGTTTGAGTGAGTGATATCATTCAAGTCATAGGGGAAGTGGTCAGTGCTTAATTCAAATTCGTTTGAATACTGACTGTCGTGCTGCATTCATGCATGCATCCAACTACAGAACTCTCCATACAGAGCTGGTGCACATGGTTCAGACTTTGAAAATTGCTAATGGTACATGATGAAAATCGAGGAGAAGGAGCTGAATGAGGTGAGGTGAGGAACTTAGCCTATATTGATGGAAAACTAGGCAAGAAATCTACATGCCATGAGTGGCCAGCCGAACGTGGGAATGTGATGGGACCACGACCTCCATCACTGTGATAATGTGAATAGTGGTTGCTCCAAAATTAAGATGCAACATAGCCTCTGGTTCCAAATGATAATCCCTAAAAATACAATATTGTATATCGATCACAACTATAAGATTTGTTGCGTATAAGTATTGACAGTACAATGACTGTTTCGATGTATTTAATATGAGCATCAACAGAGCATCACTGATTTATAGCGTTTCACATTTCCCAATCACAGCGCTGCATTGTCCCCTTCATCCAAACTAAATATATTGGCAGGAGTTATTGCTAGAACCTCAAGCGATATGCTCGTTGCCCCATTCGAACAATGAGGATTGCTAGAGCATCAGTGATTTCTGGCCATGCATCTTGGATGGTTGAAGGGTTTCGCTTCAACATTAACTCATAATTGTACTTTTGGCCTCCATTCAAGGCAAAAATGATACTGACAACATTGCTAGTACATCTTAAAAATGATTGTCAACAAAGGGTCAACAGAGCGTCAACAGAGCGTCAACAGAGCGTCAACAGAGCGTCAACAGAGCGTCAACAGAGCGTCAACAGAGCGTCAACAGAGCGTCAACAGAGCGTCAACAGAGCGTCAACAGAGCGTCCACAGAGCATTAACAGAGCATCAACAGAGCGTCAACGATTTTCGTCCATGTAATTTACATAATCCAAGGGCTGTGCATCCACATTAACTCATTATCAAAGTATTGGCCGCCTTTAGGCGCAAAAATGTGAATAACAATTAGGCTGCCACCTCCTAAAAATATGCATTAGTGGAGCGGCGACTATTTTTGAGCATCTCAGTATGCATCACAACAACCAAATGGCTTATATCATATCTAAATTATGTTTTTAACCATCAGTCTTTTCAATGTGACATTGTATACGATTTCACAACTATGAATACAATGTCTCACAGGTCCGACTTTTGTCAAATATGTAGCTTCAGAGTCAATATCTACAAATTAGCGTTCTACTTAACAATAATGCAACATTTAATAGTCTTTTATCTGGAATTACGCAGCTTTCAAATTCCTATCACCATGACAGATTCCCAATCATTAACTACCTCATTACTAGAGGTTACAATATCTGCCAAAAACTAAGTTGTCTTTAGTTGTGATTTAAGTGACCTTACTTTGCAATTCATATTTGATACTTAGTGGGCTTCAATGAATGTGGGCTCGAAGTGTCCTATTGGTTGGAACAATTCTAGCCACCCTTCTTCGTGACATTTCTATTTGCACTAAGGTATTGAGGAGACCTGTAGCCCTGGCATCATATCTATTGTGTGCCATCCAGTCCTTCACCATCCATCTGAGCATGGAACCAGCTTAATGGGGAAACACTTGCTGGCAAAAGCACACATTGCAAAGATGCATGAATTGAGAGTGTTGGAAGTTTCAGAATTGACAAGTACAACTGTTGATGAAACAGCTTTGGCTAAACTGAAGAGAGAAGGCAGTCGATGAAATACCATTCGAAGTTGGCAAAACAATTTCGTATTCGACATTGAGCTCGTAATGATATTATTGTAATTCGTGTTACCAACAGTTCCAAATTCCCGGGTTGCTTCCAGGTCCGGTTCGACCCGAAACCGGACCGTGGCAATGGGTCATACCGCACGAAATACCTGGACTGTTGGAAATGGGCCGGTTTTACCACCCAAAATGCGGCATTGCATGGTCACAATTTTAGCTCTAATTCAGGATTTGAGTTCTGATCGTATCAGGACATGATCAGTACATACATTGTACAGTGTTAGCTGCTCTTTGACCTCCGGCTGTCAGATTTGCGATTGGACCAATACTCGTAGGGTCGCGATCGAAAACCCGCAAATTTCGCGTACAATATCATGTTATTGGGAAGCGATTGAACGAATATTGGTCCGATGGCAAATCTGAAAGCGGGAGGTGGAAGAGCGGTAAACACTGCACAATCTACATACTGATCATTTCATGATACATTGAGATCTCAGATACTTAATTGGAGCGAAAGTTGCAGGAACCTTAAAATGGAACCGCGGTACGGGTACAACCCGGCCAAAAAGCCGCAGGTTTATGTCCGGTTCAGGTAACAAACCCAACAAGACAAAGCGGGTCGCCTTTTCGGTTGGGTCTGGAACCGAACTGAACCGTGTTGCTGGTTCCAATCCGGACTACTGGTGTGTTACTGGGACCTGCTGGTAACTCTAAATATAATTGATGAACAGAATGTTCCAAACTGGAAGCAAACAACTTCCTGCCTGCTGAATTTCACCATGACACCTGGAATCGTTACCTCCTATTATAATTTGTTTTGGCTTGTGTTCCATGGAACACTATATCAAATCTTCACCTACAATGGTAAAATAATGCATTCCACAGAGGGCTAGTGCATCCGTCCGCCCGCACCTTTCGCAATGTCTGCAGGAGGTAATTATTAATGACAGTGGATGCAATTCAGAAGCAATTGCCATCAAGAAATAAAGTTAGCTTAGCTTTGGACAGGTGGACATCAACAAACAAATTAGCTATCAAGTTAGCCATAGTTTAACATAGGCATTGAATTTGGGGATTGTGAGAAGTACATATGCCTTTCGTCAAGGTTGACAGTGTATTCCATTACAATTTTGAGACCTAATTATGCAAAATGGATCAAGGGACAATATACTGGAGCAAGGCAGCCCATACATTTGACGGAAGATCTTGGTCAGTTTGAACTTAGCAATGGTAGTTTACTTCGAATTACGGCTGGTAATGCTTCTTCCAATTACTAAATGCCTCGGGAACTATAATCAACCCTTGAGACCTCCAGAATTGAGTGGCCTACAACGAGAAACCGCATACCACACATGGTGCATGGCATTCTGCTGGCTTTGGACGGGTTCATAAGCAGTCTCAGTGTAGAAGGCCAGACCAGGTCGTAGGAAACCAATGAGTGGGATTAGCAATTTCGTGATAACCAAAGCCCAGAAATTGGGCAGAATCAAAGACTGCGGAAAGAGGCCAATGCTAGAATCATCAAAGTGTCAGCAATGAGATCAGGTTTAGCAAAGATAATTGAGAAAGCATGTATTTCAAGAGATTTTGTAAGACCAGAAACTGAGTTTCATATAGCAGCAAAATGATTACTGCATTGCTTATGTACACACCTGGTCGTCAAAAAAAGTTCATTCACTACCAAAAGGCAAAACTACGAGGTGCAGTACTATCTGTTTTTGATCTGGAAAGAGGATAGAATTTGGCCTACCAGTTCCTCGAATGTTGCTGCTGATTACCAGCATTCACCAGTGAGTGGCTCAAGTATCCACAATATCATGATTACTGGCTACTCTCTACAATACAGGATGAATGGACCTTCATCAAGTAAATCACATCAGCAAAATATAAATCAGTCGGGAAGCCACATGCAAACCTCCCAGACTCTCCGGTAGTCATCACCAGTGCTTCCAAGTACTGTCAAATGCTCCCGGGCCCCCTTGGAGCTTTGCAAAGTGCTCACAGACCCTGCAAGAGCATTCTCAGGTGCTTTTGGAAGCACCTGCAGTTATGGATGGACATTCAGGACGCTACAACATTTGATGATAAGTATAGTCCAATTTTAGAGAGGGTGGGACCTCCCCGCAGGTCTATGGGAGACTTCCAGAGCAGCTCTTCTGGAGACTTGGTGCCGTATGCTCAACGCAGTAGTTCGTAGGGTTCCATAACCACAAGGCATGTCGTCTATTCGTCTTTGTTACAGTCACAAGATTTACTACCTCATAATATGGCATGCATTAATTAAGTATCTCTATATATACATATGCTCAATCTTGTAGTCGAGTATAATCGGAGGAGCACCACGAGACACCCATTGAAAGAACCTACAGTTGCACCACTTGGAGGCCATTGTGGTGAAATGATGGAGCCAGAAGGCAGAGAGCCCACCATCAACATTCCGCTACCCCTCTCACAACATCCAAACAGAATTCCTGATGGAGAGCATACGTGAGGGAGAGTGGGTCTAGGTCGAGGAGCATAAGAAGAAGGTGAGAAGATATGATACTACCCGGCCATGAGGATCCACGCAATTGCGTAGATCCACGAAATCTCGCAAAGAGCGAGTGAGACCAAAAGTTGGGAAACACAGAGTGCGTATTTTCGTTGTATGAGAAGATGGGATGAAAATACGATGTTGTCTATCTAACCCTGGGTCTCCCGAATATATACTCTGTGTCGCTCATTCCACCTCCTTTACCCGTGTATCTCCATACACTGACCGTCACTCCTCAACGATGTACTTGCAGGCCGTGATTGAACCAGTTCCAGGATGGATTTAGAGTCCCGGATCGAGTGAACTTGTACTTACACTCGCAGCCCGTGAGCAAGCGAGTGTGTGGAGACAATTGGGGACCGACATTGAGTGAACTCAAAGATGCACTTGGAGGCGGTGATCGAGTGAGTTTGGGGATACACTGGGAGGCCTGGATCGAGCAAGTTTGTAGAGCCATTTGGAAACCGACAATGAGTCAACTCAGAGATGCACTTGGAGGCCATGATCGAGCGAGTTTGGATATGCACTTGAAGGCCGAGATCGAGTGAACTCAGAGATGCACTTGGCCGCTGTGATCAATCGAGTTTGGAGATGCACTGGGAGACTATGATCGAGTGAGTTTCGACATGCACTTGGAGGGCGAGTTCGAACGAACTATGGGATGCACTTGGAGCCCATGATAAATCGAGTTTGGGGATGCACCGGGAGGCCGTGATCGAGCGAGTTTCGAGATGCAATTGGAAATCGACATTGAATGATCTCAGATATGCACTTGGAGGCTGTAATCGAGCGAGTTTCGAGATACATTTGGAGCCCGAGATCGAGTGAACTCAGAAATGCACTCCGGCGCTATGATCAAGCGAGATTGAAGAAGTACTTGGAGGCGGTCGATTTGGAGGGAGGCCTGATGGCAGCTGAGACTCTGTTCATTGGTTTACTTGTAATTGTGGGAATGTAGAGAGTTGAGTACAACAACATCCGGCGTGAGATGAGAAACTGGCTGCGCGCGGCAGACTGTTGAACTTGTGATGATGCTGTACTTGGTATATGCTGTACTCGGTGTTAACTCATGATTATGGCATGGAGAGTTAGAGAGGGATGACTTAACTATGTTTTCTTAGGTGATGGTAGAGTTGAGCACAAGAAAGAGAGAGATCGGAGGAGATGGGGGAAATCATCATGAGAAACTGAGACTTAAGAGAATTTTGTATGCAACTCAATTGACCATGACCGATACAGCAAGTACGATTCCCAATCTGGCGGGTAATTACACCGATACGAGGTGTTCTCAACCAAATCAGGTAAGTCATTCTCGTGATTACTCACGGCCGCTCGTATTCTCCATATCGTTCCCGTCTTCAACCCCCATCTCTCTGTTTCTTGTCCATAACTCTACCATCATCACATGAACACAATATTAAGTCATCCCTCTCCATCTCTCCAGTCGATCATCATGAGTTAACACTGAGTGCAGCATACCCCGAGTGCAGCATACACTAAGTACAGCACACACCGAGTACAACATACACAAAGTACAGCATCCACCTACGATGGTCTGTTGTGCCTGTATCCTCACCATTGTGAGTTGACCCCGGAGTGTAGCTTCAACTTATGGCATACCTCCATACCGATCGACTGCCACCAGCCCGTTCGCCATATGAACTTCAAGGTTAACATCACCTTCTCATATTCCCACAGTTTGGAGTTAACTAATCCACAGATAGAGTCTCAGCGCCTCCCATTGACTGCCTCCAGAGCGACCGCCTCCAGATCGACCGCATCCAGATTGACCGCCTCCAGATCGACCACCTCCAAGTACTCCTCTAATCTCGCTGGATCACAGCCTGCTGCAAATGCATCTCCAAACTCGCTCGATCACGGCCTCAGAGCGTATCTCTGAGTTCACTAAATCTCGGTCTCCAATTGCATCTCCAAACTCGCGCAATCACAGCCTCCCAGTGCATCTCCAAACTCGCTCAATCACTGCCTTCAAGTGCATCTCTGAGTACACCCAATCTCGGTCTCCAATTGCATCTCCAAATTCGCTCAATCACGGCCGCAAAGTGCATCTCTGAGTTCAGTCGACCTCCGCCGTCAAGTGCATCTCCAAACTCGTTCGATCATGGCCTCCCAGTGCATCTCTGAGTTCACTCAATCTCCGTCTCCAATTGCATCTCCAAACTCGCTCAAACATGACCTCCCAGTGCATCTCTGAGTTTACTAAATCTCAATCTCCAATTGCATCTCTAAACTCGCTCGATCACAGCCTTGGATTATATTTCTGAGTTCACTCGATCGTCATTTTCAGATGCACCTCGAATTGCTCTCAATCACCACCTGCAGCCACTCCAGATTGTATACCGTGTGTAGATAGCTAGCTATATAGATACATAGATGAGAATACAAACTCAATACATGAGTTTTAAAAATTGTTGAATGATAAGTAGTAGCTATGATTTCCAGGCGCACCAGCAGCGTTCCCAAAGAAGATATTGTTTTTTCCAGACTGCTTCACTGTGATTCGAGGTGCTCCGAGACATGACGCCGGCGCTCCCAGTTACTCTGAAGGCCCACAGGAATGCCCTCCTAGAGTCTCATAATCTCCTGAAATCGACGCATCTAAGTTTACACTCCACATCGTCTCAGACACTGCTGGATGCTTCCAGTGTCTAAAATTCATTTTGTTGATGCATGGAAGTTTCAGGGCCATTCCAATACTGGACTCTGGGGATGTTGAAATGGTATACAGTGACTTGGCATTACGTCATCGCAGTCTGCAATGACATGTTCAATCATAAGGATTGCATTATGCAAGCTTTAGGGAAGAAGAAAACTCAATTCAAGGAAGAATAATTCTTTGCTGGGAAGTTTGGACTACTGAAGCTGACAAAATATTATGCTGACATGACACCAACACCCATTATGCTTCTTGTTTCAGCCCATATCCTTGATTGTTTCCGGTAATTGTAATAATTTATGAACTGGGACAACACAATGGATAATAATTCTGGGGACAAGACTTCCATTACTATGCAATACGACGAGGAGTTTCTGAAGTATATGGAGAACAAGTAATGTGCCCAACTTTGACAAAGGTCTGTCATACAACCTGAAAACATTCTGGGAACCAATCTCATCCCCTCGGCAAAGGCTTCTTGATTTGGTTATTTGTCTTTTGATTGATACCATTTGTCCCGCAATGATCAGGAATACTGAACTCATAAAAGCATGCCTAAAATGACACCCAGATGACGTGATCACGCAGCAAACTTATTGACTGCCTGATGACTCTATTTCGATCCACCGCATGAATCACAAAAGAACTGGGGGCAAGTTAATCCAAATCTCAATGACTACCACTCCAACTCCATTCAGATTAGCGGTACATTGGGATTTTCAGATATCACGGACTAGTGGCGCCAACAAGAGGCAATGCACTGATATTGTGCTGATCTCTGCAATGTGGCATGAGATGAAATCTCTATCATACTACATGGTGTCAGAGTGGAGACCAGTCTTTCATTGGTGTGAGACGTTATCAGCTAGAGACTATCTTAAAGCACAGCTGAGAAGCATCAGGAAAGAGTCGTTGTAATGCAGTATACTCGATCCAATAACAGAATGTTGGCCATTGATTACACACCATTGGATATCACGGAAACTGAAAATGACATGAAATTGAAGAAAGAGGCGCAGAAAATAACATTGCCCAGAATGGTCAAGGTCCACAACGTTGTGAGGATATGGCAGGGCAGCCATACTCTATGTGCTATACAGAATGAATCTAGCGCCTAAAACACGCAAATGACAGCTGTAGGATACAATTCAAATACTGAAGAGATTATCAAAACATCCTGGTCAAACTGTCATCAGGATGGTGTGGCTGCATTTACGTTGTCCGAAATATCTACTGTGCCACCAGCTGTGTCTGCAAAGGATCTTTCTGGAAGATCAACACAAGTATCCAATGTGCGTCGAATCCAAAGAATTGACCGTCATCTCGCAGACAGTAATGAAGATAGTATGCCCAAAATTGTTTCCAGTGCCAATGATTAACGTAACTGGAATGGTAACTTCATTCATCCAACCATGAGTAAAGACGACGTGAAGGCAGACAACAAATACAATACAGTGCTCGACAATAGAAAGGAGGATTATTAGCAATGATTCTGGGTTCCGTCATCAGCAAAAAGTGAAATTGGTTTCCAAAAATGGACCCAACCCACCAAGTATTCTCCACATTCTCCACAAATAATCCAAGCGACTCAGTTCCAATCTTCCACCATGCTTTGAAGCGTTCAATGATGTGATCACATCGTCGTGACATCTCAAAACGTATTTAGTCATTTAAGTTAATTCATTACACTTGTTTCTTTCACATTTGTCCTCTAGATTTTGATCTTTTCGACTGTTTTTTGAACAGTTCCATTGATTTCAAGAATATTCTTAACTATTTAATCCCTTCAGACATTGATTATACACAAGCTTGCACAACTCCCATTACAAAAATTAAGACACCCAGAGTAAACACTCATCAGATTTCTATATATCGCTGCAACAATTACATCAAGCATAGAGTCAAATAATCTACATCAAGAACAAATTGAAAGGATTCAAGGTAATTGTGTTGGTCAGGCACCACCGCAAGCAATCTGGCGGTGGTGTCAGCGGAACAATGTGTACAGCTCCTTGAATGGTGCTCACAGGGACGATATAAGTAGTTCCAATGCCGAAATGAGGCTTACAACAGAAGCTTCCATCGTGCAAGAATTGCATCGGAGGTTAATGCCTCTCCTCGACAATCGCCATACCAGCAGTCTGACATATCGGACCTGTTGCAAACGTCTAAATGAAGGCAAGAAGCCCTTTTACGCTCAATTCAACATCATTGACGGTGAAAAGACACTGCAACTGTGCAGGAATGTGTCCGGCAGTCGACTTAAACTGGCTATCCGGACTCGTCCTCATCCAGAAAAGCACTGTATCATGTCTTGGTGGCTTATGCTTTATCCACCTTGTGGACCCAGTGCAACAAACCATATGAACTGCTTGCTCGTTGCATTGATAAGACATCACTGGAATTGCTACTGCATTGTACCAAATGTATTGTCCATCGTTGAGACGACTGCAATACTGATCGTCATCGATGTAGTCTGTGAAGTCGGCAAATCTCTTGAAACACCAAGCAATGTGATTCTTCAGCTCCCCTTTTGGGATTGCACACCACTCAGCCAAGCCATCAAGGGTCTTGATTTCTGTTTGTGGGTGTTTCGTCAGTTGCTTGATAAGCGCTTTGGTTAGAGGTATATCTTGTTCGCAACGTTGTTTTGGAGCGTTTGCATTCAGCTCTCGACACTGAAACACCTCCCTTTGGGCAATCGTTCCGAAAATCAGGATGGCGGCCCCATGACGATTCGATTGTGAGTACGCTTGTTTCAGATCCAACATCGCTTTTTCTGGGAGTTCAGAGCTTACATTAGGAGGTTGCCAAGCTGGCGGATCTGGTCAGAGAACTGGTTCATGAGATGCATCTTCACAAAGTTGAAATCCGATGTGTCGACAACATGTTGTGCAATTTCTGACTCGATCTGCACTTAATCTTCATCAACATGACAACGCGTTGCAGCCGCAGAATAATTGTTTCAAGTGGGGTTGCTATCCTGTTCTCCCTGTTTGTCCAAAGTAGACTGCATTTTCAAGGATTCCGAGACTTTCTTTGTACATTTACTGGTGCGGAATTGACAGAAAACATCCTTCTGACAATGAAACTCCTCCAGAGAATTCTCCATGTACTCGATTATCGCCTCAGTATGGTACCAGTACTGTGCCATAAGGTGAAAATACACTAAGTTCTTGACGCACAACAGGGCTTCTGTGAAGGGAAACATTTAGCTCGCCAGAGGGTTTGAAAGAGTTGCTGCAAATACTGGACCAATCATATGCCTGAGTGCTTTCATCTCCTTTCCGCTCCATTGTGTCACCTGGCTATATGGCTTGTTGAATCGAGCGAAGCCAGGATATGGAGGCACATCGCCCAGAGCTGGTTGAATTCGTTGATCCTGGAATGTTGTTTGAGGAAGAACATTACCCAGTGCATCAAATGTTTGAGCATACCGAGATAGACGGTATGAGGAATATCCGGTATGATAATAGTCGTTGGAGAGATGCATTTCATATTCCAGAAGCCTCCTTCTGAGGTTCCAACTGCTCGATCTTCCAGATATTGTCTTGCTTCCCGTCTCTCCATCTCATCTCCCTGATTCGCGAGTATCATTTTTTGGAAGTATAGCTGACAGTATCTCAATTGCCATGGCAATGAATTCCCTTCTCCAAACGACAATTTCGGTGCTTCGCACACAGTGTAATGTGGCTGCTTGATTGAATTCAAGTGAGTATTTTCGAAGTAGTCAGCCGGCCAGGCACAGATGACAGGATAACATTGCCACATCCGACTGTGTGCACAAAGCATAAGCTTTCCAGTATTGACAAGTGCATCAAGAGAACGAAAAATACGCTGGATGAGCTTTCTTAAAACCTCTCAATTGTGGATTTGTTCTTCCTTCACGGCAGTTGTTTTTCCATGTCCTTTAAAGTGACATTTCGGAGGAATGGGAGAAGGGAAACAAGGATCCTGGCAAGATTCGACGGTTATGATCTAATCGTCCAGTCGTTGTTTCCGAGACTCAAATATACTTGCCATTCCTTGTTGTTGCCCGAATAGTTTGCAAGATTTGTCTGGTCTGAACTGCCCAATGAAGGGAGAATTTTAGCTCCAAGCGGCCGCCATAGCTAATGAAGTGGTCAAAATCATTGTAGCTATGACAAAATTCAACTAACGTACCTGTTCATTCCACCACCAGTCACTTGATTTAACCTCTGAGTAGATAGGTTCCTCAGCATCATTGAATTCCTTTGCTGGAGCATATGACAAATGTTACCTGAACGCAGACTGTTGCATGAGTAACTGAATGCATTCAACAGGATTGCAGTAAAAGAAACGTGTGTAATTATTGTCACGAAGGTTGTTTGGATCGGCCAAATGATTGTAACACACTTTGCCGGATTTCCAAGAGTCGATGCCCATCGCATAGCACATTCCGTTCAACCTTTTGAATGAAGTGTGGGACAAAGTGAATTTGCTGACGGTTGCCATCGTAGGGTTCCGGAAAAGCTCGTTGATAGCAGCACTGCTTATGTTGTACTTGACGCAGCTGTGCGCTAATCGATACTCCTGCTAGCAAGAGAACAGTGACCATAGATCAATTTCATTGTTGAAGATATGGAAATACTTGTTACTAATAGGCTTGCCAGCTAGACGGTTGTCCAAGTGTGGAGTACCATAAATACATATCCGAACTGGAAGTTGCTCTGGATCGATACACGCAGTCTCACTGTTGGCTTCGGTATCGCTGGAATCATCGTCGGAATGGTGAAGAATAGGGTCGCGATGAGTTTCATGAACGAATAGCAGTAGAATACTATAATGCTCGATCGTAACACCATCATCTGGCAGTTGTTCGGTTGACCCAGATACAATCCTTTCTTTATGGTCAGGATGAAGGTGAGTAATGTAAGTGCCGATGTAGGAATATGTTTTCAAGCAGTAGAGATACTGTTGACGAACATCCATGTTTCGTTAGCAAAATGAAATGTCGCAACAACATTAAGATGCATCTCAACTGTCTTTTAGCTACTCATACCATTACAAGCAGGCTGTCCTGGGAAAAAGCTGCACCTTGATTTACTTTGTCCAAACAGGGTCCTAGCACTCTCGTAGGATTTCTCTCATCCTCCTTCACAGGTTCGCAAAGTATTTAATCGCTCTCTCAATTTCAACATCCCTTGGATCACGAGAAGCATACCACATCTGCATTCAGCTCATGATGGGGATTGTTTTGCACCCTCACATGACCCTCCTACGCCCATTACCTGATATATGGTTGTCACTCTATGTTAAGTTCGTACCTTACATGAACCGTGCATTCTCCTGAGATACCTACCCAGCGACAATATCATGGGGTACAAGAACTAGAGCAAGGGCAAACGAGTGAGATATGACTGCAGAGTATGCTTTGAGTTGTCTTTGTGATGAACTTAAGGGTTCAATCAATGAATCAGGGCACTTAGATGATGCTAAGCACATTGCCTCCTAGCTGAATTGCAGCCAAGATGATGTCGCCGGATCAAGAAAACCCTCTGTGCCCATATACATCGTCGCCTTACCTGCCCACGATACTTACAATCTCCAGAACATTCAACACACACACCTCACCTCTGCTGCTGCATCGAATCACCCTTGACGATACATTCAACACTCCCAACGCTTGTTCAGTGTGAGAAGCATTCGATATCCACCACTCAATCATCCACAACCGTTGAGAACCTACAATGTAATGTGATGGCTGCTGGTTGCCAAAATCAGTCATCGGAGATGCTAATATAATCCAGATGCCGACTCTCCAAGTCCGTGTCAGGGCTGAGAACGCCGGTGTTGGAGTCAGCCAATGGGCAGCAGAAACCATGGGGATTTGGCAGGTTAAGGGTGGCTTGACAACACAACGGATAGATAATAAAGTGAGGGAGCACGTCTGGGAGATTGCCAAGTCCATGAGCATCATCAACGATCAAGGCGCCGGCCCCGAGCAATGGGATCTCTTAATTGATCATTGCTTGACTCAAATAAGTGATCTGGAGTCTAAAAGGCCGCTTTGGAAACGTTACATGGCAGACAAGACTAACCTCAATGGTCAGAATCTCAAGGCAGTACAGGACGAGTTCGCGCAGGTTGGCCTTCGCCGAAGGAAGAATAGGCTCGAAGCAACCCCGGCTAGGAAGAAGAACCTCCTGCACCTTGGTATGTATTTCATCGCCCCGATGCTTCTTTGCTCTTCCTGATGATGTGTATATCCAGAAGACGACAAGGAAGAAACCTCGGGTCACAGGTCTTCGCAAATAAACGTTTGTTGCGACACCTTGACCAATTTCCTCGTCGAGCTATTTAGCTTTACCATTGCCTATGTGGATCCCGACATTGCTGGGAAGAGGGTGGGTGAAAACAATACTCAGCTATTCTCATGGCACTGGCCTGGGGATGATAAATCAATACTTCTGATAGTTACATCAATCGTCGACACAACCATTTTGTCAATTGTGAATGCTGCAATCGCCGGTCTTTCAGACCCCAGCCTGAAAATCCGGGAGCTGTGGGGCTACCTGGAGAATCTTGATGGAGATGGTGGTCCATCTGCTCGTAATGTCAACACAATCTTCCATAACAATACTGCTGCCGGATGGGTAAAGGCAGTATTGAAATTAACCAATCCAATGCATTTTCGCGTCGTATATTGTGGCCAACAAGCTGACAGCACAGCTGGTGCCCAGACACCTGTGCATGGTGGCCGCAACTACCTTCCTCTGGATGACATCCTCCCACCTCCAGCCGAAGATATAATCGATAATATCAGGCACAAATCAGATAATGATGGTGAGACGTGGCACCCAAATCCAAGAAGCTTGCCGACTAAGAAAACATGCTTCCAAAAGTTTCAACGGGAGCTTCAAAATAATATTATCAGACAGCAGCGAGACCTTGAAGTCATCCGAAACCATGCTCTTGGTTTCATTACTGATTACAAGCAAAGCGTTGTTGCTGATGAGGATGTGGCTTGCCTATGCAAGCACGATCACATTGTAAATACTCCCACTACAAGCTCTTTCGCCAATAGGAAGCGCAAATGCAGCCGCCCAGGTGCAAATTAGTCGTTGTGAGGATGGAATGCGCTGGCTGGACGGTGGTTCAAGAATTTGTGTTGTGGGCAGGTCTTTTTCTGGCACTTTGGAGGGTGGACGGATGGGTGATAATTTGGAGTTTTTTGGTGAGGTTTTGGGTCTCTTTTTGGTGTTGTGTTTATTTTCTTATTACATCATTCATATCCATGCATGAAGGGCTGTGTTTAGAGTTAAAAATGTTGGGATTAATCGTTGAGATGTGTATTTTTGGGAATGGCATAGTGGCAGCGATAGGACTCCGTGTATGGCTATCATGTGATGGGTCGTTCAGTATGTTTACCAAGGAGACGTTAGTCGACATGATTAGAGAAACACGAAAGCTTTTTAGCTCCTTGCAATAAGGATTTTTCTCAAAGAAAGCCAATCAACAACCCTGCACATTGCTTGTCAGCTGCCATTCTTAGTTCCGAGTTCCCGTCCAGCAAAAGAGTTGGAAGTGTGGGTGGCGGGACAAGCAAAGATCCTTCGGTCGTCGACAGGATAAAATGACATATCACGACAATGCCTAAAACCATAGCAATGCTTTCTTTCCTTTATACAATGCTTTAATTCATTTACTTTACATTTATTCACATTTCCTTTAGTCACTTCTTTAATTTTTCGTACTTTTCACTCACCGCCTTTTTAAATCATGACAAGAAGGCGCCACACATTTCCTCCGCCTCTTCCTTCCCGCACCGGGCGAAGCAGACTATCTATCGACGATGAGGATCTCGATCATGATCTCAGAATGATACCCGACAGTTACAATAATCGTCGAGATCCCAATTCAGAATCCGACAACGAGCCACTTTGGCGACCATCCAGGAAAGAAATGGACATGTGGCCATCAAAAGATTCCTGCATGTCAACACTTGGAAAATAAGTTGCAGCAACTCAATTAACTTCTACTTTGGTGCAACCCCTACATCCTCAGCATCGGAAGGTTTCAATTGGCTTGGATGTGGAGGATCAACACGAACCTGAGCAGCTGGCATCCAAGAAGGTATCCGATTAAGCATTTGCATGATTGAATCCGCCCACTAGAGTATGTATTGACTAGAGGAAGGATTGAAACGAAGCTGGTGAGCAATTGGTTGCTTGGAAAGCCAGAAATCTGTGGTGATATAAGCCCTTTGTTCACGACGTGACAGGCCTCATCATCGGTGCAGAATATAACGCCCAGACAACCCTTTCAAGCGTTCGGGCGATGGTCATGCCATGTGTGAAGCCTATAGCTATCAATTATGCGATGTTACTGAATCCCTTTGCCACGAATGGGGTGAAGACCGCCCAGGTTCATAGTTGGTGGTATGAGGAAATAGCCAGGATTGATCCAGCCCAGAGAAACTCAGACCCTCCACATGCCTACATTTCATTGGTCAATGAATTATCTCAACGATTGTTTTCATCGCTGACATTGTGCATCAGGCTATGGCAAATATTACTTGCTCCCGTGTAGCAATGGTATACTGCTGCTAGATCTCAATCAACTCTATTTCCAGATTTCCAACCCGGTCGCCTACAGATATCTGGAAAATGGTAGCCTGGCTATTGGCCAAGGACTGGTTAACATCCCCCACAAACGTTTGTGAGATAAGTTCAAAGTTCCCATCTTCTTTAATCGTTGTCTTGACAATCAATTTAGGAGTGAAAGTTTTGATTTGCAGCGACTGAAATTGTGGATCTTGTTTACTGGACATACTTCTATGGCATACGACAAATGGGAATGAAAGATAGATCATTGATTGATAAAATCAACCTGACATTCATTGCCCTCACCGCAATGGCAATCCACCACTGGCTGTTGGCCTGGAAAATATGCGAGTTTAGGGTCCCGCCAGAGTTTGGTCCAGCAGGTGGAGCACCACATAAGTGCGATACTAGAATCATTAATCACACGGTTAATAGTGCATGCACAGATGTATTTCGTCATCTTGACGCAGATTTTTGTTCTTCCTCGCCAGAAGTTCAAGGCAAAATGATAGACAATATCTGCTGAATGATCTGCTGAAGGATCCACTTATCTGGTACGGACCCAGCGTTTGGTACAACCTCACAATGATCAGGGCAGCTTTGATGAGGACTTCTTTCATTGCGTCCTAGAGGACCTAATAGAGCAGCCTGACAATTCTTTGTATCGTCTCGACCGCGTTGTTGCTGCTACTGAAGCTAGTATGTGATTCTCAGCTGTTCTGCCTATGGGTGGGACTGCCATCCCCAGCAGCAGCCAGCCCGTCCCCTGCAGCAACAACAACAGAAACAGCAACGAAATCACCAACATGACCAGCATTGACCTCAGCAAAATGTATTCTAGTCACTCAAAGACTCCAGGAGTGTCTGTGAGGATGTGGAGTGTAAACTTAGATGCGTCAAATTCAGGAGAGTATCAGACCCTAGGAGGGTATTCTGGCCGGCCTTCAGAGTACCTGGGATCTCTGATGACCGCTACTGGAGTGATTGGGATAGGTTTGAGAACACCTCGGAGCGCCAGAGAGAACTTAGGGTGCACCTGGGAACACCTGGGAGCACTGGCAACATGTCTGGGAGGGCCAACAACAAGCCTGAGAGCACCTGGGAGTGCCGACGACAAGCTTCAGGGCACCTGGGAACGCCAGCGACAAGTCTGGAGGCACCTCGAATCACAGCAGAGCAGTCTTTGAACAACAACAACTTCTTCTTTGGGAATGCTGCTGGTTCGCCTGGAAATCATAGCTACTACTAATTATTCAACGATTTTTAAAACTCAAGTATTCAGTTTGAATTCTCATCTATGTATTGATATAGCTACCCATCTACACACGGTATAGCTAGATTGGCTGCAGGCGGTACTTCAGAGCAATTCGAGGTGCGCCTGAAGATGATGATTGAGTGAACTCAGAAATATACCCCCGAGGCCGTAATCGAGCGAGTTTGGAAATGCACTTGGAGGCTGTGATTGTGCAAACTTGGAGGCCGTAATCCTGGAAGTTTTCAGATACACTTGAAGACTGTCATCGAGCGAGTTTAGAGATGCACTTGGAGGCCGTGATCGTGCGAACTTGCAGGCCGTAATCGAGCGACTTTGTAGATACACTTGGAGGCCGTGATCAAGCGAGTTTGGGGATGCACTTGTAGGCCATACACGGGCGAGTTTGGATGAACACTTGGAGGCCGTGATCGAGCAAACTTGGAGGCCATCATGGAAGGAGTTTGGACAAGTAGTTAGAGGCGGTCGATGGATGGTACACCGTGTGCTGAGACTCTCTTCGTCAGTTAGTCAACTCGCAACTGTCTGAAAGTGACAAGGTGACTTCACCATGGAGCTCTCATGGGGAGCTGGCTGATGGCTGTTGATCGTGTACGGAGGTTCGCCAGAAGCTGAAGCTACATTCAGGGGTCAACTCGTAAACATGAGAATGAAAGAAAGACAAACAATCTTGGGTACTCGGTGTCAACTCATCATCATGACATGGAGATATAGAGAGGAATAACTTAACTTTGTGTTCTGTAATGATGTTAGAGTTGTGGACGAGAAAGAGAGAGATGGGGGATGAAGATGAGAACGATGTGGAGGATACGAGCGGATATGAGAAATCAGGTGTACGACTTACCTGATTGGATTGGGAAGTCCTCGTATCATTGTAAGTACACGTCGAATCGGGACTTGTACCTGCTGTATCGTCGATGGTAAATTGACTCGCACACGAAATTTTGTTAAGTCCCAGTTTCTCATGATTATTTCCCCCATCTCCTCTCATCTCTCTTTTTCTCGTCCTCAAGTCTACCATCACCTCAGAACATGAAGTTGAGTCATCGCTCTCTATCTCTCCATTCCATGATCAAGAGTTGACACCAAGTACAGCACACGCCGAGTACCGCATACGCCGAGTACAGCACACGCCGAGTACAGCATACGCCAAGTACAGCATACACCGAGTACAGCATACACCGAGTACAGCATACACCGAGTACAGCATACACCGTGTACAGCATACACCGAGTACAGCATACACCGAGTACAGCATACACCGAGTACAGCATACACCGAGTACAGCATACACCGAGTACAGCATACACCGAGTACAGTATACACCGAGTACTGCATACACCCCGTAATGTATCATTCTAAGATCGACGGTCTCCCGCTCCCAGCCAGTCTCTCATCTCTCAGCAGACCATGTTATACTCAATTCTGTACATTTCCACAATCACGAGGTAACCAATGAATAATGTCTCAGCTCCCGTTGCACCTCCCTCCCGAACTACCACCTCCAGATTGACCGCCTCCAAGTACTCTTCCAATCTCGCTTGATCACGGCCTCCAAGTGCATCTCTGAACTTGCTCTATCATAGCCTCCAAGTGTATCTCTAAACTAGATCGATTATGCCCTCGAAGCTCGCTCAATCACAGCCTCCAAGTGTATCTCTAAACTGGCTCGATTATGGCCTCCAAACTGCCTCGATCATGGCCTCCAAGTGTATCTCCCAATTTGCATGATTCCGGCCGCCAAGTACATTTCGAAACTCATTCAATTATGGCCTGCAAACTCCCTTCATTACGCCCTCCATGTGTGTCTCTAAAGTCGCTCCATTATGGCCTCCAAGTACATCTCCAAAATTGCTCGACTACGGCCTCCAAACTCACTCGATTATGGCCTCAAAGTGTATCTCCAAACTCGCTCGATTACGGCCTCGAAATACATGTTCAAACTCCCTCGCTCACAGCCTCCAGGTACATCCTACCGGAGCGACGGCGGGTGTATGGAGATACAGGCGTAAGGGAGGTCGAAAGAGTTACAGGGAGTACATATTCGGCAGACCTCAGAGGAGATAGACATCATCTCATTTCCATCTCATCTTATCACACAATGACCATACACACTCTACATCAGTAAAATGTAATTTAGTCGTTGGGAGCTTTCAGGAATGTGTGAGAGGAGGAGGAGTTTAAACTTAGAAGTGTCAATTTGAGGAGAGAATCAGACCCTAGGAGGGCATTTTGACCGGCCTTCGGAGTAACTGGGATCTCTGATGACTGGTATGGGAGCATCATTGGAGCAGTTGTGATAAGTGTGAGACCTTCTGGGACTGTCGCCCAACCAATGTGGGAATCCCAAACTAACTCTGAGAGATGCCTGAGTCATTATGGATATTCATTGGAAGGACTGCAGGCGTTATCTGAGATTCTGCTGATGTACCGTAAGCAATAAGAATACCCTCCACGTATGATGCTCAGATCATTGTATATTATCAACTTCTAAATCATACTATAGTACCCAGCATCTCATTCAACATTTCATTGTTTGCATCGCTTCAGTAAGGAGAATGAAACACAATGGTGACTGATTCAGAAATGAAAAAAGATAAAACCGAAACAATAACCCTACTAACCGATCGAATGATATCTATTAAACATAGTCTCAATGTGCTTCACTACATCACCCATCTCATCAGGGCCGAGAAATGCTGGTACAAACAATTTATCAACGGCGCAAAGAAGCTGGAGGTGCTCCTTGTATTTCCAAATGATTCAAACCTGATGAGTGGGTGAAATTGAATTCCAATCTCGTTTGGCTTGATTTGTGATATCTAAAAGGTTGGAATTGAGAGGTTAGCTTGCAGTGAATCACAATGGAGTTTGAAACACAATATGATGAATTGGGAGGAAAAAGAGGTGCTTCACCAGGAAAGGAGGAGTGCCTGATGTTGAGTGCAGGGTGGGCAAGGGGAGTGCTGATGTTGATGGAGGAGTGCGGAATAAAATTGAGGGGAGCAAAGCCAGGCCAAAGACGGCTGACTGGGGTTGAGGAGTGTCTATCCAGCGGTGCAGCCATCCATGCTGAGCATCACCAATTGCGGAGGGATGTTCACAGCCTGGATAGAAATAGAGACACTCCAAATCAAGGTCGGAGAGGGCGTTGAGAAGCGTTGACAGGGATCGAGGAGCTCCGATTGGGATTGAGAAGCTCCGATGGGGATTGAAGAGTTCCTATTCGAGCATAGGAACACAATTGGTGAGGGGGGGGGGAGGGATGTTCAGAGGCTGGAATGAAATAGAGGCGCTCCAAATCGAGGTCGGAGAGGGGATTGAGGAGCGCAGAATGAAAAATCGAAGTGCCAATCCAGATTGAAGAGTGCCTATTCTAGCATATGAGCACTATTGGGGAGGTAGGGTATGAAGCAGCCCACCATGTGTAATTGATGAGTAGTGCAGTGGATTCTGCAGTAATACAATCTATCACCGTGGAAGGGCAAAATTTGCATCAGTACACATCTTGAGAAAACATAACTGTAACTTTCTTTCCGGTGGCATACTCAGACAGCGCACAATGAGTAGCTGCGGCAACAAGCGCTAACGTCTGCGGTGAGAGTGGTTGAAACAACTGCGATGTGGTTGGTTGTCGCCCCAAGCTGTTGGCAGTAAAGAACCACTGATGATAAATGATGTCAAGCACTTACATCCGTGTGTACCATGATTTCTTATTATTGATGACCTTTGGGAGATAAGCATCGTCAAACAGGATCTTCCTAACTTCAATTCCAAGCTTACTCTCTGATCCTAAATCCAACAGGTAACTACAGACTATCGTTCGACATACTCCATCTGCTAAACACCCTCGAATGGTACTAATCTTTAGTTTTAACTATGTATATTTCTGGGGTTAAGTATCATCATAACTCCAATTGAGGAGCGGAAACCAGAATAAACACATACAGCTTCTCGGGTTTGCGGATCAATCTTAAGAGATGGACCACTGGGCAATTGACACACAGATGGTGTACCAACAGGAGCACCTGCAAATGCTGGCTGACGATCCTGGGCTTCTATCACGACGTTCCAAGCTTCATCAACCATCGAGTACTTCTCATCAGAAATGATTGGCCAGGGAGTCATTGTGAATAAGATTGCCTCCATGAATTGTTTCACTACCTCAAAAGTCGCCTTTTGGTGTTGAGGAACGTTGTTATCTCCGCCAGCCTTTGGTTGAGAAAGATTCTGGTCTCCAGCAGCCTTAATAAATGAGAGCGCCTGGGCGGGTACAACATCAGACTCATGTAATATGGTGATGGTTGACTTTTGGAGCTTGAGCAATGGTGGTGCAATGGCCCCAGCCGGATGTCACAGATTTGGAAGTGAAGTGCGTGCAATGACAGTATCTGCACAGCTCTGTTTCTTTGGTAGTGGAACCCTTGTAGTTTGTATTGTCTTATCACAGTGCGCCTGGTCTAGATGTAGGACCTCCTGCTGGTTGTCCGAATCATCTTCTTCGATATCGGATGACGAAACGGACTCGCCAGGGTCTTCACTTTGGTTGTCGCTGATCTCCTGATCGGTATTGTCATCATTCTGCTTCATAAGAATTATCGCACGGACATTACCAATCTCCAACACTATACTCAAAGGCTGGGTTGGAAGTTCGAACATTAAATCTGCAATGAATATTGGCTGTCTTCTTCAGTGCACGTGCAAGTGCTCTCTCAAGGTGGGCTACTTGATTCTTCTGTGAATAGTGATTCCTCACCTGGCTGGCCGTAGGTTCCATATTGATGATAATCAAGTGAAGTTGGAGAATGTAGACTGAAGTATACAAGGGTAAATATAGTATGAAGTTTAGTAGAATAACAGGAAAATAGGGCAACGAAGAAACACTCAGTCAAGGAGAATGCAATTTGAGGCGTGCCTGGAAAATGTAATACTCGGTGCAGGAGGATATAATCTTGTGGCGTGCCTCAAATGAGTCCGGAAGAGATGTCGGCGGTTCATATTAATATTCTCAATGGTAGTTCTTTGTTGTGATTTAAGAAGTGTCAGGTGCACTGGATTAGATGGATTCTTCATGCCCCCAATTCCCGAATGTTAGCACTTGTATCCAAGTACACTATTGATCCAAGAATTGGAGGTTGGTTTAAGCCAACATACCTAGAATTGAACCAGATACACCTGAAGATCTCGACACACCTGAAGAACTCGAGACATTTACTGAGGCATGGGTTGATCGTGATCACCCCTGCATATGACTCCACCAAAGGTAGTTCTTTGTGACACTAGTTCGAACATATGTGCCTCAAGTTCGGGCATATGAGTGGTGACGGCGTGGTACAGAATTGACGGTGTGTTGAAGAATTATGCAGAACTTGGACGGAGAATCGAGCTGGGACCTTGCTGAGTGGCAACACTTGAAGTTACATGAGTTCAAACTGAGTTTGTTGCTGATAGTGGATAGAAATGAATTTCCGAATGCGGTATACCAGTCCGAAGGACACCCTATTTTGATGATAATCTGTTGTGATAGGATTCTACAGCAAAGTTAGCGGTTGATTAGACATTATCGTGTGCAGAACTTCACTATCAGGGGTCTGAGTCTGCTGAAGTCACAATATGTATACAGTCAGTGTAAGAGAGAATGAAGAAATTCGGTAGTATTAGCAATGGTTCCAAAGTCCCAGGTTGGTTCCTGGTCCAGATCCGACCTGGAACCGAACCGTTGGAATGGGTCTTACAACACGAAAACCCGGACCGTTGCAATTCGGCCAGTTTTACCACCAAAAACCCAGCATTTCAACATTACAAGTTTGGCTCCAATTAAGTATCTGAGTTCTGATCGTATCATGACATGATCAATACGTAAATTATTCAGTTTTGTGCGCTGTTTCACCTCTCGCTTTCGGATTTGCGATCAGACCAATTTTTGGTGAGTCACGATCGAAAACCCGCGAATTTCGGTCAAATTTGACTTCATTTCACACCCACTCAACGAATATCACTCAGATGGCAAATCGAGACGCGGGAGGTAAAAGAGCGTCTAGATCTGCACATTCTACACACCGATCTTGTCATGATACGATCAGAACTCAAATACTTAAATGGAGCAAAAGTTGCTGGAACCGTACAATGAAACAGCAGTCCGAGTACAACCCGGCCGAAAAACCGCGGCAATATGTCCGGTCCGGGTAACAACCCCGGCAAGACAGAGCGGGTCGGGTTCCTTGGTGGTTCCTAACCCAGACTGGGGTTTTGGTTCCAGTTCCAACCCGGACCTAAGCCCGGTAACCCAGCACCGTTGCTAACACTAACTTTGGGTTTGATAGGAGAGATTCAACATAGGCAAAGAACGGTGAAGGTACATTGAGGACTCAGGGGTAATCTACTCGATTCCAGTTGTTGTCAATGCCAAGATTGCTAGCCAATGGGTCAGAAACTGTCACTGACATTAAGATGTTGTGCATAATATCTTGTAAACACCGCATCATTCAATCACGTACTCATTATGAGTCTCAATCCTACAATGTTGACTTAACATTAATATTGGGGTTCAAAGCAGAGCATAACAACGATATGGAATACCTCATGAGGCTTCATTTAACAGCGGAATGATGAATAACAGCATGCAGTTCCGCCCAATTGAGGTGCAGCAAGCATTGAATAGGCATGCAGAATTCAATCTAATGCAATGGCTGGGATTGCAGGCTTGCCTTACTTTGACAGTTACTTGTACTCTCAGAAACTGCGTTGTTCTAACTTGAGCTTTCATCACAATTTGATCTTTATGCACTGTTGAGATTGCACATAGGAAGAAATCAGATTTCGTCTGTTTATGATTTGTCATGAACTTCAGGCGGAAGCTTGCCGGTCACCGATTGAACCACTGAGCAGAGACTGGCATTTAGATTCTCTATCTCTTCGAGCTCTCTTTATGGAAATCGGTTCACACAATCTATTATAAGATATGGGGTTTTGGCGGCCCAAACATACAAGTTAGTCAAAATGTAGTTAAGTCTGCATTGGAAGCGTTCTGAATTTAAGCCTGTTCAAGGAGGTGTGGTATACCGGTGAACGGGAGTTTCCAGTCATCAGCAGAGTCGCTCAGCAGAACCTATCATTTGAGGTTCACTCTCTCAAGCTGCAGCGCGATTATGAAGCCCAAAAGACAGAAGCTATTTTAGGATCTTGGAAACGTATAGGTCCGAACATACCTCTTAGTCTAAATTTTGTTAAGTGTGGTTACTCATCGCCCAGGGCTGTGTATCTACGGTAAGTGTGTGGTGGACACCTTCCTCCAACAGATGGGTTGCCACCGAGCATGACAGTTATGTCATATTAGCAGCGGCCTTCACACACCAATCAAGCAAAGCATCAGATATCTGCTGGGGCCGAGCGGGTTGAGCCGCACCTGCACCTCAAAGTTTAGTGTCTGTAAGATGGATACTTAGTGTGCTGGCAGCCACAGATTCAACACAGTCGGAAAGGAAGAAATATGCTTGGAATGGAGCAAAATGAACCATCCAAGGGTAATGCGAAGTGGGTATGAGCAGTTCAGAGGTGTGCCTGGAGTGGGATCATACGTTGATAATGAGTGGCGGCTTGTTAAAATCGGACATCGAATAGAATGTGCATGTGGTGTCAAATTTGTGACCATTGACCTCGACAGGAGAGTGGATTTGAGGTGTGCCTGAATTTAATTCCTGAGCGAGGAAATACTCGGCTGCATTCTTCGGGTCAGCCTGGAATACGTCAGCCGTATCTCAGGATACCATACATCAACTGGATATGGCTTAGACAGTCTTTCAATCCCTCGATGATTAGAGATATACTGTGCTTGATCTGGCTCAGGAAAGTCAAGAAGTTGATATCGATTCGCTTTTGCAATTGACTGTGAATTATTCAACATTGTTGAATCAGAGATTATCCCGAATTCTTTCCCAATTCTAGTGTCCGGTGCACCTGAAATAGAGAAGTTACCGATACTTTGAATCGCACATGACGGTTCAGGCACACATGAAAACTCGAATCCTGCTCGCTGATGTAGGTGCCACAATTCCACACCGACAATATACGATTAGCAGTGACTGCAGCTTCGACAGCTTCTCACAAAGAGAAATATATGGCACCGTGGAATTTGACAAAGTCGACCATTCAACCGGTGCATCTGCTTTTCATCACATATTGTATCGTCCAAATGAGGCAACATTTCAGTTTACCAGATATCTGTTGATCATTGACTTCATCTCATATTCATCACTATAATCATCTAACACGAAATGCAATCAAACTCCAACTAATACTCCTGTACTCCTCCCCAGTGCCTTATTCTCCATACCATTTGATTATTTTGCATCAGTTGATGAGATTGTATTGGTTGAATGTTTAAAGTGACGTACCTTGATTACACTGCCCGAATAATTATCATTCATCCTTTGCATCATCTGACGGCACAACGTCTCGATACTCCATAAGATGCTTTGAATGGTCCTCCCGACACTCCAGAATGCGGTATATCATCGAAGTCGTGATGTTCAGTCGGTACATCAAGCCATGCAGGACTCGCATCGGTGCCACTCCAGAGAGCTGGTGCAGATCACTCACTCTGTTACCATAAACACCAGGTCGAATTCTCAATAGCCATGTGTGTGGTACTCTGTTTTTCCCCAGTCAGACAATCCATGCAAAGGCCTGGCACTGCTGATTCAATACCCAGAAATTCTGAGATATTACCACGTGGTTTGCTGCTGTGAGATTTAGGCCCGTTCCGCCTACTTTCGGTGTAGTTACAAACACAGAGGGATTTGGCAAATAATGGAATTTGAGCTGCATTTCTTTGCGCTCATCGTTACCCATTTCCGCATACATGTAGAAAATATCCAAATGATCCGCAAAACACTTTGTAAGCCACCACTTCAAATGACGAAATTGGCCTGGCAGAGGACAAAATAGCACCGCCTTTTGAGGAGGAGGTGCACAAGGCAACGCTCTTGAATTACTTTCAGGTTTGGGCAGAAGCGTCTCATTCAATGCTTTTTCTTCGTCAGGTTCAAGATACTCCACAGCTACATTGACAACCATTAGCAGATATGTGCCTCTCAGCCAGTGGAAAATCGGAGAATCCACCGAAGTATCGAGTGGCCATTTGTTGTACCATTGCCCTGAAACGTCATTGCGATTTTCGGTGTCTCCCAATACCAAAGAGAGGCATGCCGGCCGCCATCTATAAACCCTCCACGCTCCTGAAACACCTTGTGAAGTATATCTGTCCACAAGGGTCTTTAGTTTAGCTTGCTCTTCCACAGTCCATTCGCGATCAACAAGGTGTGCATTCTCCTTCGGGATCCGAATAAGTGGTTACCCGTTCACGAGTTTTGATTCTGACCACTACCTTATTGTCCAGGGCTTTGCAATTTGGATCATCCGGTGTGCCGTATTTTGTTGAGCATCCTGGTCTTTAGTCCGTATTGCATGCATCAAACTCTTCACAGCGGAATACAGTGCCTCGGTGCCGTGCGTTTCCGTCAAAGTCTCATCCTCTGGTTCTTCAGGCGCACTTGAAAACAGCCACATTGTCTGAAAACGCCAGTCATAGAGTGAATGGAATCCCGGCGTTGCAGTGACTTGAAGTTTGAGTCCAATTCTCTCATTCATTGCAATTTGCCAGTCTACACTGTTTTTCGTCTTGTACTGATGAGACTCATCAAAAATCTTAAAACTCCATGAACAGTGTGAGAGTTGGCCGTTGCTTGATTGTTTCGTTCTGGATGTTCAAGTATCATACGACACAAGGTGGATATTTCATCGGTGTTCCGGCCTGTCAATATTGGTGTTCAGATCGTTGTAGGTGAGATTCGCATTCTCCACGTGCAACAGGTTGATGAGTTTAAAATCGGTTCCATATGTCATCTCGTCGATGACACTCTTTAACGTCTCTGCAACTCCGGGCATCATTACCACCAAGATTGGTTCAATAGATGATGTAAGCGCTGGATGCCTCTGCAGTGGAGTTGACTGGATCTCTAATAGACGGTGGGGCACTGAATTCTGTCTCCGCAACGGATACCACTCCCGTTCGTCACCGATAATCCTGGGAAAGTCGTTCTGTGCCAGATTAACCCACTCTTTAAGAGTATTCCCCCATACAATGGACAGTGTCAACCCAATTACAACTTTCTCAGTAACCAATTTGCAAAGCATTGCCGCTGCAACAAAGGTGAAAGTGTTTCCAAGACCCATTTCATCCGCCACCAGTGCTCGTGGCATATCAGCATCCCAAACCCATCTCCTCACGATGAACCATATGGCCCAAACCTGGTGTGCCAGAAGCTTAGTTCCAGGCAGGCCTGGAATTGAGTACTTGTGGCCTGGAACACAGTCATCTGTTGATTGGCAAATTGGATGGGTATTCAGCATCTTGACCGCCTCATCAAGACACTCATGTTCAAATTCATTGTTGATTGTGTTGGGAACAGTATCCAATACTGAACTGCTATTATCTGGATCGAGATCCTTCTCACCATCCACTTGCTCCTGCACCTTTTTGCATCTTTGTCGGTCTTCATTTTGTCCTCAATTATCTCTTTCAGTTGCTCCGAGGTAAGTTGGGCAGCTGGGCTCATACTCCGGCACTCCTGAAATTCTTCACAATGTTAGGTATTTCACAGACAAGCATTTGGACCCAATGAATATGTGGAATATAATCAATTCTATTCACTCAATCAGAACTTACCATAATACTACTGTCAGTCTCTTTTCCACCTGCTGGCTCCTCATCCACCACTCTTTCATTTTCATTGGATACCTCTGAAGTCCAAGTATACCGATTTGCAGTGGGGCAAAACGAACCACAACTAGCCTAGCGGGGATTACCTCGGCCGGTCTAATTACGTGCTCTGTAATATCCTTCCCTGTAGCTGCCTTCATTTCTTCCAAAAATAATTGCACTTTGTGTCCCAGTTTCAACTTGAAGGCATTTAAAAGGGAACTGTTGTATGAAATCTGACCTTATAGAGGGTCATTCAGCATTTGCCACAGTGTGTATAATCCCATATACTCTTCGTCCAATTCTTCCTGTGTGAAGTTGCATTTGTATAACACAGTCTCACAGTATGGTTCTTTCGGACCACAATTCTTTTCAATGAAATCAATCATTTGCTCCCAGTGTCTCACATCTGGGTACGAAGGTTGGAGTTGCTTGCTGGATGTCTGGTCATTGTTGCTGTTCGACACTCAACGAATCACAACCATGAAAGTTGTATTTGGCAACTCTGGGAGGGTACTGATCACATTTTTGCCCGCGCACTCTCCAAAATCCGTCGCCAGTTGCTTGTTGCCTTATCTTCCCTACTTCCTCGCCTTCCAAACCTCGCTTGCAAAGCTCTTTAACATCATCTGAACCCTCTGTCGCCAAATCCATTTGGCATTATCGAGATTTTCCAAAGGCAGCCAGGTCTCAAAAGTCTCTGAAAAATCTCAAACCGCAATCTCCCAGGGCAGGGGTCCATCTCGTAACTGTTTCAACCGGTGCTGTCCCCGGATTATCGACCCATTCTTCTTCTCCAAAAACCCAGCCATCCTTACCTTCTTCCACTTTTTGAAGGCACTAAAGTTATGCTGCCCCATCGTATTGGTACATTGCTTCAAGGAGAATTCCAGTTGCTTCAAGCTGATTGCAGATTTGCCTTCGGCCCCACCCAAGTCCAACGAATCGTCACTCTCATAATCTGCACCGTATTAGTCATAGGAAATATCTGGTACTGGAGGCAAATCCGCAATCCCTGCAACATCCGTCCTCTGCGGTTCCGCAGCTGGCAGAAATTGTTTCGTTGGGAGGCTACTATGGGGTCTCCCAGGTGCGCCATGAACTTGTCCTGCTGCAGTAGAGAAGGAAGATGTCAGCCGAATGACTAGATTGTTTTGGGGGGTGCTGCAGGGACTGGAGGTGCGCCTCAAGATGGCGGCCCATGTTCTGTGCATTGCTGAGGGGGGATCATTTGAGGTCCACCGTAACTTCCTTAGGGCAAATCATATGCTTTCCACGACGGCCCATAACTCGGATATCCTTGGGTTGCACCAGTGCTTGGTGGTGAGGTTCGTGTCATGTTGAATGGGGCATTGTTGCAGAACTAGGGAACGCCTGGAAATGGTGGCTGCAAGGGCGGGGAACTATAACCCGGTGGTGGATGAATTTGATTTGTGGGTTGCCCGAATTGAGTGTCTTTGCTTGGTGTATTTCCGGCATTATTATCTGATGCTCCCACATTGTCATCTAGGCGTTGTTCTGAACCAAACAGCCCACCCGGTTGAGGCATATTGGTTGTTGTCAGTGGAGATTCGTTCGTCGACATCGTATTTGAACAACAAGATGATAGTAATCAAATAATCAAGTCAATTGGTGATTTCGAATGAAGCAGAGTATAGTTCATAATATTGGAGGTAGCAGTGACCTCCGGCGGAATGAAGGCCTTTTATATCCATCCTCTTTGTCATGGACTGTGGTGATTCACAGGATCTTTGATCTCATGAAACCCGGCTGAGAAGAAGAAACCATAGTCACGCACATCCCGCCTTTCTTTGTTGTATGCTCGAATTCGTATAGTAGGAGCTTGGATAGAAGCTCACCTTTGTTCAGTTCATGACAGTAAAGCTCATAGAAGGGATTCGACATGTTATCTCTAGAAACCCAACAAGAACTACATCCAGTTCAAAGGTTAGCACAACTTGGCATTTTACACTCAAAATGTGTGTGTACAACCTACACTTCATACAATATGTGGCCTTGTTAGTCGAGCAGCAACAGTGATTGCTTCCTTTTAAGCTCGTTGTGTAAACTTCTTTGTGTTCTTGGGATCCACCAACCGGTCCAGGATCGTTACTGAAGAAAACATCCTACCAGCATATCAGTTCTCGATGATCATTGAGCGGGCAAACAGCCAGCTAGGAAACTTACCTATTTCATTGTATTAATCTGATGTTATCCGCTGCTTGAGGCTCAAGCGTAGACATAATCTGTACAATACCAAAATGACGTAGTATCTGATAAGGCTGATCGTAGTTGTAGCAGCTAATGAACACTATCAAAAGTTGATTGCAGTGATGACAGTGATGACAAAAGAAACTTTCTCTGCTGACAATTTTCAGTAGATAATGTGGAGCATTATTGGGGGAATTTGACAGATATTATCCTAGTTTGTGAAGATAACTGATTGTAAGGTGACTTTATTTTGCCCCTCCTTTACATTTGGTCAGGTGTAATGCGGCTTTCAAAGTGAGACGCTGACCTGAGTTAGCTCGCCTTCAAACAATTATCGTTGAGGCTCAAATCCTGCAACAAACCATACCCCCCAAAGCATCACCGAGATTTGTCTAGTGTTAGCAACGGTTCCGGACCGTCACTTCGGGTCCGGGTCCAGGTCCAAACCGAACCGTTGCCAAATTGGCGGTCAGGGTCGTCAATAAACCCGAACTGCCCACTCAGGTACGGTTCCATGGTAAACTCCCAACCCGTCTGAATTGGGCGGGTTGTCAGCGGGTCGCACAGCGGGTCCATCTATAGATTCATATAAGGCTCTTGTATTTGCAGTGTGTTAATAGTATCTTATCA
>Ga0307514_10000990_pt1 | contig 42037 bp, 51 predicted proteins | sample 16_EM_MG_FD_203088 | JGI IMG/M metagenome (GOLD analysis project Ga0307514, IMG submission 203088) | Populus trichocarpa ectomycorrhiza microbial communities from riparian zone in the Pacific Northwest, United States - 16_EM | ecosystem: Host-associated > Plants > Roots > Unclassified | place...
GTTTGTTGACGACGATGACTGCACGGTCGATGTAGATTGGGCATGAGCGGAACGGGATTGACCAGCTCATGCGATGGAATATCTGGGAGCTGGTGACCCGTTGATCTTGTCCGAAATTCCCACATCTTTGGTCTGGGTCAGCGAGCGCCCAACTCCGCCACCTCTCTCTCTCCCAACGACCACCATGGATGAACTTGCCCTCTAGTGAGGGCTAGAAGTCTCTGCGGCAGGATTTATTGGATTACTGTAACAGCCAGGCCGCTGCTGACACCTCGTTTCAACATTCAGTCTCCATTCTAACCTCGAAGAGTTCCTCGAACTGCTGAGGACTGGTGACTCGCGGATAGATTTCTTCTACCGCCACCTTCATCATCCACGCCGTGAACAGGTCACTCTTCCCTGACACAAACCCGACTCCACTCCACCTGGACTGGTCCTTCTTCCGAGATCATTACTGTCCAAGCATTGCTATACGGCAGTCTCGCGGTCTCGGAGGTTCCACCGCCGAAAAGAGCCGGGACAGTGGAAACTTGCTCGGGTGTGCTTTGTCGCCGTATCTCTGGATGATCAGCCGTACCATCGCCGGGATCATCCTCACCTTCACGCTTTTCGGGCTCACTTTCTACACCTTCCTCAATCTCATAAGACTGTGCGTGGTTCCCTCACCCTTTTCTTGTTGGGGCGTTGAGGGCAGCGGTGCGCATTTTCCGTCAGCAATCGCAAGTGATCATCAGATAGGAGGAGATGAACGATGACATCGACCTGTTCGAGTTGCGGCCGAGGACGCGTCGATTTTCCTCGCCTATGAGTACATGATTGATTCTGTAACGGATGTCTGAACTTGCAAATAAAATAACGCTAGTGGTTTCCCACGTCTTAACGGCTGCGCTACCAGCTGTCCAACACGGGCATACACTATCGGTCGGCCGTATGATGATGGCCTTGACCGTGTCATATACCGTGGGCCTGGATTCATGGAGCGCACGATAGCCAGCGGAAAATGTGGAGATCAAGCTAATAGACGGGTACTAGAGTCCGGTGATAAGGAGGTTTGCAACGAGAACATCCCGCAACGTCAACTTCGAGCCAAAGCGGCGAGTTTCCAAAGTCCATTGCGCATCAGAGTGAAGCAAAACGAAGCAACTAGGGCATTCTTACATCCTTTCACTGTACAGTACACGTTCGTACGGAATTTTACAAGAATGGCGTTCAAGAAACGATCAGGTAAACAGTCCTTTGGTGCAATGTCTCTACGTTCAAATACCATTGTGGATAAGGCGGTTGGGGGTGCCGACGGCTAGAAAAGGCGGTCAATGACATTTTGCTTAAACCGGAGCGCAGTACATACGGAGGCCAGTAAGGAAATCCCGGAGGGCCATGAGCTTGATGACGGTTTGGACAAAAGCTGGGGTCAAGGATGGGTCCAGGCCGAGTATGTAAGCGGCTAAACCAGAAACGTGGGGGGCAGCCATGGAGGTTCCATGGTCGACTCTAGTTGTACCGTCGTTCCAGGTGGAGATGATGTTAAGCCCTACAGCACAGATGAGATGGTTTTCAAAACTGCCAAATGTCTCCGCGTACCAGGAGCCCAGACGTCGACAACAGAGCCGTAGTTGGAGAAAGAAGCCTTGGCGTCGAAAATGGTGCTGGCACCGACGGTGATGCCAAGTTGAACACGAGCGGGGGAAGTGAGAATAGCATTGGCGTTACTGTTGCCAGCGGCAATGACAGCAGTAACACCGGATCCGATGAGGTTTACGACGGCGGCATCAAGGGCCGGAGAAACAGGAGTTTCAAAGCTCATAGAGGCGACAGCGGGACTGCCCTGGTGGTGGGTGGCGACCCAATCAATTCCAGAGATGGCGTCGGCGACGGTACCGGGGCCAGCGTCGCTGAGAACCTTAACGGCAACAACGTTGGCTCTCTTGGCAACACCGCTGTACTAATATCACTATATGAGGGAGAAAAAGAGGACAGGTTACGCACTAGGGGCCAGAGACGGCGGTTCCTGCACAGTGAGTTCCGTGTCCATTTCCGTCTCTGTTCTAGAATCCAATCGGTTGATTGTCAAGAGGATGAGCGTAAACGATCACTCACAGGATAGGGACCTATCGTGATCCACAAACCCAGGTTAGAAATACCTTGTTACCATACAAAACGAATCTCGTACCGCTGTCAAAACGTATTAGTGGAGGCGTATCATTGCAAATAAACACTCAAAACACACAAGGTAGCACCCCAGCGTGCACGACCACCGAAAGCAGGCTACGGGAGACATGTGTGAGAGAGGTACAGTAGATCCAAAATGATAAATTTCATGTTGGCTCACGTGGGTGATGAGGATACCAGTATCTGCAGAACCGTGTGAATTTAGGAGAACTCCGTCTGAATTGATTCCAAGTACCAATGACATAAACCGTAGTACCACTTCCAGCACTTGGAGCGTAGTCGTAACGGAAAGTGAGGGCGTTTGGGTCCGTGTTAACAAGTTTATTTACGGAACTGATACGTGCGAGACCCCATGGAGCGTCGGTCCTGAAATGGGTGCATGAGTACCGCCGAATAGTCGGATCGCTGGAGCACTTACTGGGAGACAATGTGCTGGGTGCGAACGACACCGTCCTCCTCGATAGAAAGGACGTCGGGATTGGACTTCAAAGCCTCGACCTCATCCGTAGAGAAAGTACCAGCGAAGCCATTGATAATGTCCCATTCGTGGGTGATCGAGGATGTGGCATTGATCGAATCGATGGTGTCTAGACGGCTAGCACCCTCCTTGAGGACGACAACATACCGGACGGGAAGGGGATCCTCGGCCCTCTCCACGGAGACGAGGGGGGAAGGAGCAGAGAAAACAGGGAGAATGGAGAGGGCGAGGACGACGAGGTTCTTGGTGAACATGTCGATGATGCTGGGGATGCGAGAATTTGTTGAAGCTTGCAGGTAAGCGAGCTGAGGAAATACACTGAAGCTTGAGCCTGTATTTATAGGATTTCTGGAGGCGTAAGAATGGGAGTGATTGAACTAGGATTGCGTTTCAAGGGGTAGCAGGTGGATGTGGACACGATGCCAACGGTCACCTAGTTCGGTCAAGAGGTTTACTCAGTTGACACACGGAGAGCATCTGGACCCTAGCATGACCTGGTGGCATCGACTAGGGTGTGTGTTAGTGCAGGGATTCACCGAGAAGAGACGTAACGTGCACTACTGGTACTTCAGTGATATCGGCATTGGCTTCGTCACAACACTATAACTTTGCACCTTCCCCAATGAAGTGGACAGCCCCAGCAGTATGAACGCACGTACAGGCGAGAGAGTGAACTTGCCGGGGTGGTCAGTACAGTTGGCCGCGAGGTCTTCTAGTAGTTGGGACTGCCACGTAACCGATTCCTGAGATCTGACGGCTCATCCGCTTAGTGAGTTGCATATAAGACGAAAAAAATCAGCATCATTCGAAAGCTTGAAATTCGGGACGGCTCACACATGACACGAGGCATACGACAGGCACAAGCTCCAGATGGAACAGGGTGGATAATTGGGGCACTAGTCCATCGCCATAGTCCACGAAAGTCACTTGCAGCTCAATTGAGCCATTATCTAGACGCACGACTGATGTGAGTCGTGTAGGAGGTCACCACATCGAATCCTCTCGATAAGTAACAGGTAAATTGGTGCTCCTCGCTGGGGTTGCGGTTTCGGGAAAGACCTTTCGCTCGTTCCGTGTGAGCGCACAACACACCTTGCGATGTGTTTCAAAGGTCCCCGCTCACAGAAAAGCAGCAGAGATCGCTGAAGCATTCGACGACCAGTGGACGGATGACGTTTGCAGTGAGACCTGAGAAACGGTCAGCGCCGAACGGTTATATTCATCCCCAACTACGCATTCTCGATCGCGATCCGGGTTGGAACGTTCATCCAGCTACTCGCGCTCGTTGGGCTTGTTGCAAACTCGCGTCAGTGATGCTCTAGAATTTTCCTGTGTGTTTAATTTACCAAAGGAACGGCCGGGCAGCAGACGCCTCTATCTCCGGGAGTGGGGTTGCGAAAGCACAACGACCCGAGATCTGACAGCATCTCCGACCTCACCAGGCAGCGAGCACCGGCAAGCATGGTACCAGAAGGTTTTTGAACCTTGAATACGCATGATTCAGGTGAGATAAGTCAAATCTGTTCATGTGCAACGTGGTCCAGCTGGCTAATTACTGCGGAAGCCAGACACCTCATCCCTCGCCTTCATGGGCGCAAGTTCGACTGATCTGTGGTCGCAACCCGCGTCGCTGTTACAGTATGGAGTCGGGAATGCCTACGTGAGTTTCAACCAGATGGGGGGTCTGGTGGGAATGGATGAAATGTTTGGGTAGGTCTGGCAACAAATTTCAGCGGTGTTGTGGATCTACTCAGTGTCCGTCAAAGATCAAGCTTACGGCAGGGTCAGCACCCTAATGGAAACACGGAGGCATTTGTGAAGCCGCTCTCGCACTATTATTTTGGGGATTGGAGTGGAAAACCCCCAGGTAGCGCCACCCGAGGTGGAGGATTCCGCCGGTGATTCGTCGAGGCCTCTGGGGCGCTGAATGGTGGGTAAGGTTCTCAGTCTATGCGCCAGATGTCCCAACCAATGGGTGAGTCGGAACGGTAGGCAGAAACTAGCACCGCAGGGTCTGAGCTCAGTATAATGACGTCGGGCATCCTTCGATTCTTCGCTTTGCGAAGCAGACCCTTCAAGCTATCTGTCAAAGCAAAGAGAAGACCACAGATCTGCGGCATCTTTGCGTGTTCCATTGCAGGAACCGACTGTACCAACCATCCCACAAGATTTAAGATCACGTCGGATGGAAGGTCTGTGACTTCCTGAATCCCGTTGGACGCGGGTCACCCGCGGCTCGGAGTCGGCCATGGATAATCAGACTCGTGAGTGCCGGGCATCGAGGTTTGACGACACTGGGAACTTATGTTTTTGCAGGAACATGAATTGAACCCCGGTGGCTTCACATCCAAAAATATTGAACCCCAGTGTTTTCATATCCAAAAATAAACCTGAACTACAACGATTTCGATACGACTTGGCGAACATGGTGGCATGAGCACGAAATACAACGTCCCAGCTAGGCCAGTTTATACCCTCCTCCGCGTCCCCTGTCACGAGCACGGCCACGGCCCCTCATTACCATACCCCACATATGCGGGGTTGTTCGAATCCCCCTCTCTTCCAAAGTAAACTGAAGGTGATACCAGCGTCAACGAATACGTGGAATCGGCCAATGTTTTGACCTCTGTCGGAGGTGCTGGCTCAGGAGACGTTCAGACGGTGGACCTCGGCCTGAAAACTTCCAGGGGGTGTCTGGATCCTCGCGGCAGTGGTGGATGAGAGCACTACGAATGCCCTGGGAATGTGATATCCAGGGGAAAACTCTGACTTGGGCAAGACAAGATCGTCGTTTTCACCGTCTTCGTCGATGGGCGAGGCTGATTCCTTGTGATCTTCATCCACAGTTCTAGGACTCTTCTTGTTGGGAGTATATTCCTTTCGTAAAAGTGTCGCTCCTTCTCCCCATTTCCTCGAAAACCATACCCCACTTCCGAAATTGGAACGGGGAGAAGTCGTAGTGAGAGTCCAAACCTCTCTCAACCCAATGTGCGTTGCTCACCGTATTCACCTTTTCGCTTTTTGATGAACTCTTGGGTTTACATTGAAGTTCATGAAACCGTTTCCTAGCTCCTGGTCCAAACGTGGGACGGAGATGGAGTTTGCAGGGAGATCGTCGAAATGAAACGCGCGGACTTCAAACCCCCAGACCAAGTATTCGGTTTCCTTCCGCCCGTTCGCATTCACACTTTCCAGAGAAAAAGTGTACTGGCGCATTACGCAGCGATCCCTTCCAAATCATTGACACCGCAGCAAGCATCTGGAATCTCGCTGTTAATCTGGCAGCGTATCAGGCCCTGTACAAGCTCGTGGAGATCCAGCCTTATTTGTGAATGGGGGAACGACGGAGGTCGATATTGGCGCGATCCAGACGGCGGAGGCTCCGGGGTACAAGGCCATTGCTACCGCTTCGGGGAAGACCGAAGAGTTCCTGCGAGGCATACTCAGCCGCGCTACGATCCGCGGTCGCGAAAATGCTGACAAAATCCTCCACTCAATAGATGTTTTAATTCGTTCGGCCTTGCAGATTTTGATGGCGATATCACGACTCAGAGTGGCAGTTCGACAAGATGCTGTAAAATCACCAAATTCTATTTCAGCCTTCAAACCCTTCGATAATGTACAAACCGGGTGGGCCAAATCGTCGGGTGCCTTCTGACAAGCGCGCGAGGGGGCGAAACTCCGTCGTCGATCACGCGGCCCGGATTCACGTCCGCAACCAGAACCTCGAGACCGGCCTGGAATATGCATGTTATGTTTCTGCGGCATAGTTCCTCGATTATAGGTTGCCAGATTCAATTCACGACCACCGATCTTTACAGGGCATCTGGGAAATACCCGGTGGCACATTCCTTTCCGTTGGACCAACTACACCGACTCCAGGCGGAGGTATCTTTAGTTACCTCTGAACTGCACGGTTCAGACCTACCTGGCTTTGCGGAGCGAGGTCAAAGTTCAAGTGAGCTTCTTCCCCCCACGGTCAACGCCAACCCCACCCGCAAGAGCGCAGACAATCTTTCGAAGTTGATCTCACCGATTCGCAAGCCTCCTTTTCATAGGCAAAGTGAAGCCCATCATCGACTCGGTGTTTTCATTCGACAATGCAGTCAAAGCGTACGATAGAGCCATTGGGAGGTCGTAATCGAAGTACCTGATGACTCGTTAAGGTATTATTCCATTTACCAGCCGAAGAGATCTCGAATTTATTGTGAAATTTGAACCGGTATCCAGGCGATAACATCAGGTAAATCCACACACTAGCCAATGGGAGTGATTCCTGTCTATCTTATCGTGTAGTCTCAAAGATTTCCTTTCGCGCTTTTCTTAAAAGGGGCCCTCGTTTTTCATCCTGGGGAGAAGCGAAACGCGCACCTTTCGCGACCACTTTTTTGTGTCACATCACAGGGGTATCTGCACCTCTTCATCGAACCACAACCACCCTCATCAACGTCGACATCATGTCACATCTAAAACCCCCGCTTTCGCCATCACTGTCAACACCCGAATATTCCGAAAGTCCTCCCCTCTCACCATCATCTACGTCATCGGCCAACCCCCCTTTCGTGGAATCTCTACCATCATCCCCAGACCACGAACACGCATCGGACGAGTGTCCAGCAAACAACGAACCTTCATCATCGCACATCCTCCCAATGCCACTTCTCAACATTCAGCCGAATCCCAAGGAGCTCGACGAATGTCCTTACGGTGACGATATCCTGTACGGCTTTCCCATCCCCCGAGAGTGGTTTGCGCATCGTTATCGGTGCGGAAAGGCGGCAGGGCTTGAGTTTGGGAGTTATCGTGACGAGTGTGGCGAGGCGATGCAACTCCTAACAGAGATCTGCAAGGCGTTATGCGTTGAGATGTGGCCCGAAGGTTTTATGGCCGTTGGCGGTGCCGAAGTGTCGTGCCTGCGGGACGGCAAACCCGAGGCTTGTATGCTGCTCCGGATTGGATCCTATTGGGATACTCCACCACCCGATTTCATGCTTGAGATAGCGGACATGGCTGAGGAGTATGGGATTTTCGAGATGCCAAATTGGTACTCTGTATGCCCGGAGTTTAACAAGTACGTTTCCTGGATCTCCAAATGTTTTCCGCTCCTGATTCCCTGCCTTACAGTGTAACCGAGTTAGAGATCTATGGAACACCAGAATCTTTTCAGCCATGATTCTCGTCTGGTGTGGAGCCATTGTATCGCCTCTATGTATATGTCTCGTTGTTCTCTGTTTAATCGAACGCATCCAGTTATACGCTCACGGGAGGAGGGCACAGCACAACGTTGACTTGATCACCGGTCATTTTTTGTTTCCGAAGATGGGCAGGCAAAGAACAATGCTATTGCGACAATCTGAACCTTTCCGCCGCACGGTACCAATCCGGTTCGCCTTGACATGGACTGTGAACCTCGGAACGGAACACTCCGGTTCTATAAAACCCGTGGAAGAGGAATGGGCTCGGCGTCAGGAGCTTTTGCGGTAATCGCCCCCTTCACACTCTTGAGATCTCGGGATTATCGTGCCAAACAACATCCACATAAGTCGAAGCTTGGATCTGTGGCAGCTGAAGAAGTACTTGGAGTCGCTTCGAACCCGCCTGGTGCCTTCCGCTTAGCATTACCGTGAACTGAACCCGGAAACTGACGTCAACGGTTACATTCGCGATGGCACCTAGGGTGCCGAGATACTCCGATATCTCGTTCCCGACTCCCTCTTGATATTTCCCTAGGAAGCGCAGAAGATCTAGGACATAGGCGGGAGCGGTAGTGTTTTCGGGGACGACGCATGCATAGTAGTACAAAGTATCAGTTGACTCCGTATAACGTCTATATGCATCAACAGGGTCGCATAGGAACTGTGACCATTGTGCGCGGACAACCGACCATCCCTTCAAGGAGTTCTGAGAGGTGGGGTATCGTTCAGCGTGGACGGTGACTTTTCTGTAAGTGGGCACGGATGAAAGCGTCCGTATGCATATGGGCAAGAGTGCATCGCAGCGTCACCGGCAATATGATTGAGATTGCGTCTTCAATTTGCAGCCACCATCATGTCCGGATTGCCACAGGAGCTCATAGACCACATCATCGACCTCATTTCCGACAGGAACAGCCTCAAAGCCTGCTCGCTGGTCTGCAGCCAATGGTCGACTCGTAGCCGGAAACACCTATTTGTACAAGTCCACCTCACCTCCACGAATGACCTGGGACATTGGCTTACCCGCATTCGTCCGGGGCCGTCGGGGCCATCCTCCCTTGTCGAATGTCTGTCTCTATCGGACTATCCTCCCTCGTCTGCATTACCCTCAGCATCTTGGCTCCAACCACCACACCTCCACAATGCCACTTCCCATCTCCAGTCCTTTTCCGGGCTTCGGGTACTGAAAATTCGGGAATGGCAGATGTCCACCCTCCGCGTATCCTCGGCACTTCGTTCTTTTGGCCCCTCTTGCGGAAATGTGACGCGCTTGGTACTGTATCGTGTCGCTGTCCATCCATCGGACCTCGCGATTTTCGTCGGCCATTTCCCGCGCCTTAACGATCTTTCCATTTTCCCCGTCAGCCTCTCCGATGATTTTCGTCCCGGGTTTGTCACAATTGTGCCAACCCACCCATGTGGGGAGTTTGCATTTGGCGTCTCGACGCTTCAAGCTCAAAAAGAGGTTTATAAAAACATTACCCTCCTCGAACCACGGTTCCGCAAAATCTCTATCCAAAATAGCGGCTATGGTACCTGGCGGGATTATTGGCCTCTTGTGGAGGCGTGTGCTGGATCGTTGGAGGAACTCAGCATCCTCGTAAACGCAACCGGTAAGTGAACTCATCTCAATCTCCGGTCGTACGTCACTCATGTAAATCCAAGACGCCGACTGCGGTGGAGTTTCTCTCGCGGGCTGTCCAAACCTCCGCGCAATCAACCTTTCATTGGGTCTCGACCAACTCGTACGGCCTTGCCAGTTCATTGAGAAATGTCTCTCCACCATCACCAGTACCCGGCTCTCCGAAGTGTCGTTAAGTTCACCCAGAGTTCCAATCGGTTTCGGTCTCCCTGGTTTGGACTTACCACTATGGGAACGCTTGGACATTATCTTGTACAACCTCGCTGGGCAATACCAACCACGACGTGGAGAGGACAGGATGCTGGTCAAGTTGGTGGATGTGAACTTGGATCCTTCTGAAGCTGGGACTTTCTTGCGGAGGTATAGGGAGAGGGGTACTATTTTGCAGACGAGCTGGAGAACCCGGGCCAGATCTTCCGGGGAGTGAGAGCGCGGGCTGACGCTTTGGAACTAGGGTACCACGAACGCATTCTTCCTTACACGATGTACTTTCACTATGTTTCGGTGTCCCGAGTGCTCTGGGAATGTAGATGTCACGTAGCAACCAGTCTCACCCGAGCCACGTGAATCCCTTGTCTAACCCTCGGACGACTCACAAACCTCCACGCACCTTGGTCATGCCTATTCCGTTCCGGGTACAAAAGTCCCTGAGAGATTCAATCACTTCTGGAACATTCGTCGATACCAAGTTCTGGGTCTTTTCAAAACGTAGATCTAGGTCTGGACGCGTCGGAGAACCGAAGGCTCTTTTCATCAACGGACACGTCGCGAAGCGCGTACCGCGGCTTGAGTCTCGTGCGGCTATCTCCATTTGTCCGAGGTCCTTGAACTAACTTGCTGACAGTGCTTGACGAGAGAGAATCCGAGGAGAACTTGAGGGCCACGTTCCCAACGGACAGAAAAACTTATGCAAGCTGCTACGACTATGTGGACGACAGTGACCTCGAAGAGGAAGAGGATGATGACGAAGATATTCCGGACGATGAGCCCGCGAATGCCCCTCAGGTCACAACGGAGAAGTCTGGAACTAACTCCGACGTTATCATTCTCGAAAGCTCGGACACGAAGGGCAACGAATCTCCTGACATCATTTCCGTCTCAGACTTGGACTCATTGTTCTCCGAGTCGTCCGATACGAAAGGTGAAACTGGAACCACTTCGAATTCTTCCGCCCACGTCGGCAAGGTTGTCGTTATAGAGGATGTCGCTTTCGTCACGTTGGTCTGTTTCTCTTCCTTTCTACGCACACGCTGAGATTATTTGTGACAGATTCCAGGCGTTGCTTCGATACTTATACACAGATGAGATCGAGTTCGCGCCGTGGGGATCCACAGAACGGCGCGAGGCCCGCGCTCTCGAGGAGATATCAAACTCGTACGGAATTCCCAAACCTTCACCAAAGTCTGTATACAGACTTGCGGACAAGGTGATGAGCTCTCGTCTATTCTCCGACAACTTGCACTAATGTCGTCTTTAGTATGACGTTCCCGAGTTGAAAGAGCTCGCGTTGCGACAGATACAACAAGACTTATCCGAGTGCAACATTGCCGAGGAACTTTTCAGCGAGTACACCTCCTGGTACGTCACGACGTTTCACTCAGGCCATCCAGGCTCTCACGGATCGACAGGTATCCCGAGTTGAGAGAGCTCGAACTCAGACAGTTGGCACGAGTGTTGTTATCTTCCGACTCTGGTCCGACACTAGAGTTACTGAAGATGAAAACCAAAAGCTACACCCACGGAAAATTGCCACAGGCAGAGCACATCCTTCCAGCTCTTTACGAGCTCATGGAGAGTGATGAGTCGGTCAAGGAAACACCACCTCCCGCAGCTCCATCTTCCAATACGCAGGCCATGGGCAGATACTGGGACGAGGTTAAGGAGGCGCTCACTACCTCCCTAACCACCGGCACTTTCCTTGACTCCCAGTTTTACGCGGTTGAGTCACGGTCATCGACCGGTTCGCCGAAGATTCGACCGATATATCTCTGTAGTACAGTGGGTAGGTGTTTTGGCCTCAGTATACCCAACCTAGTAGCATGTGAGCCCCTTGCTCGGATTATGTGCGCGTGGGTTACTGAACTGGCATTCTAGATTCCTCAAAGCTCAGAACACAGAGAGCACTACTTCCTCGATGTGCAGACGGCTATGACAGCGATATTGATGACGAAAGTCCTGACCCGGAGGGCTCCGCGGAGTGTTACCCTTGTTCAAAGTGGTTTGTCAGTCCGTTCCGGATTCATCACTGTCAATTTAGTTCACCCCCTCTAGTGTCCGGGAGAACCCTACTGCTGAGAAGGAGCCCCCGCTTCTGTTGAAATCGGGGGCCGCAAAGACGTAATCCGCCTTCCAGGGTCATAATATGCTTTGCTGATCCATTAGTGCAGTTGGAGCGCCATATTCCTTGTCATGTACACCGGTCGGATCGCATTCGCATCCCTCAGCTCACAGGATGCATCCTCCTCCGAGAATAAGGTCCAGGATGACTGCTCTCAAGGCAAAGGACAAAGCAAAAGAATTCCTCTGCATGATTCGGAAGGGCTCGACATTGGGCCGTGCTCTCCCAAGTCCGTCTATTGCCTAACAAACGAGGTTTGTCTCGCACTGCTTATGATTGATGCGATCTTCAATGGCCTGTTTACTTAGGTTGGCTTGCTTGGAATTTGCGATTTTGCCCTCGAGGATATTCGGTCCAAACTAGACGAAAATAATATCGTACAAGAGTTGTTCTCCCCCTTCTCTGCAAAGTCAGTCATTCCATGACTCTATAGTCAATTATACTGAGGTTATTTCCACGCAGTCACGAACGGGTCAGAGAAATGGAACACGAGCTCTTCCAGTCGTTGAGGGCTTCAGTTGATGGTACTTTGGTCTCCGACATCATTCGAAGTTCTTCGTCGGGTGAAAATTCGCACCGAATGGCAGCTATGGAATTAATCCTTGAGAGTTCCATCCAGGGACGTCGGGAGAGAATGCTTGCAAAAGTGAGGGATAGCTTACAACCGGATCCTACGCCTCAACCCAAGAAGAAAAGTCAGGCGCCGAATACTTCTACTCAGGAAGTACAACCTCCCACCCCTGCCCCCACGCCACAGTCACTAGGGTCGCCGCCTAACGCTAGCACCGACATCACCACGAAGCCCGGACCGGCCACTGCCAAGTGTGAATCATCACAAGGCTCGTCGACTCCCACGCAATCTGTAACGAAGACCAAGAAGGCGGCACGGCGTGAGGAACCCCCAGAAGATGATAGAAAGAACCCGCCTCCATCAGAGGACCTTGTGCGACTGATATGCCGGGGTTGTAATGTCAGACAATCACGACGCCATCTCCGGTCCGGTATCTACTGCAGCGAATGCCTCGAACCGTCGTACATCACGAGGTGTGCTGGCTGTGGCACTACCAGGGTCGACGATGTCAAGACCTGCACCGGCTGTCGCAGGAAGTTCAAGTAAAGAGATGTGTATCGGTGACCACTCAGCTATACTCAGGTATTCAGTCAGTAGTTCCAGTAGCACTTGTGTCCCACGATAAACAAGTCTTGTAGCCTGGGTAAAAGGTTTGAACTGGAGTGAATGTGCAGGACATTCCCTGTCTTTATGTGCTGCGGCGGTGCACAATGACTATGCTCACTACAAGGCAGTTGGTGCAAATACATGTCCTATGGGAGGCTGTGTCCACCTTGCAAAGCTATATAGTCAATCTCATCGACAACAGGCTGGGACTGGGAGGCCCGTATCCAAGGGATTCACCGATCTTCACCCAAGACGCGGAACGCACTCTGAGTTTTAGTAGACATGGCATGATCAAGGCATACTTTTGTACAGACAGTGGGTTTGGAGTGGTGTCGGTGTGTTTGGCATCCACGTCGGGGCGACTCCGACTGCTTGTTTAGCTGCCACAGATCCAAGCTCCGGCTTATGTCGACGTTGCACATGGCACGGATAATCCAGGGCTCGGGATCCCAAGAGTGGACGGGACGATTACCGTGAAAACCTCCTGATGGGTCCAGGCCCATTTCTTCTTCCACGGGTTTTATAGAACCGGAGTGTCCGCCGTATTATGTGGAAACGGTCTATCGAGATGAGACCTTTGAGTTTTACTGGTGTATCACTTCCGTCTCAAACGGCTCGCTACCACAGACGGAGGATCCGTGCTGTGTTTCCGCCCTCTGTTGTAGAGGGCAGTCCATAGGACCCTGACCAACAGAGAAAACTGCCCTTGCTGCGAAACGACACAATAGTACTCCGGGATTGACAGCAGGTGTCAAGTCAGAGTTCAGAGAGTCCAAATGCCTCCGTCCTAAACGTGTTTTTGAGACCGAGGGGAGCACCACCTCGGCCAAAATCCAAACGATCAACTTTCAACTATGAGTGTGTTGCGATTGGGGAGAATACATATAATGAAACCGGATAATGATGGTGTCTATTGGTAACGAACCTCGCGTTCTACCTTCCAGACGTATTTCTTGAGCTCCGAAACATCGAGGTCAGCCCCCCAATCATCAATGATCTTAATGGTCCTGAGTTTCTTCCCTCTCGATGCCCTCGCTGCCGCCATTTCCACGAGTCCCATGATGTCGAATTCCTCGTCGGAACGGAGGGAAAGAGTGAGTTTCTCCAGGTTGGGACAAGACACGACCTCCGATGAACTCGCGCCGGGTTGCAAGGCATCAATGAAGATGTATAAGTCTCCGCATCCGCCAAGTTGGAGGGTGCGCAGTTCCACCATGGAAAGGAGTGTTTGGTTGAGAAGATCCCAGGATGGGGGACAGCCATAGTGGATTTCGAGCCGTTCGGTCTTCGAGGTGTCAAGCTGGGCGAGAGCTTCGAACGCGTCGGTTGGGTCGGGTTGGGAAGTTCCGAGGGTTGTGCTGACTCGCCCGTTCGGCCCGCTAAATTTCATACTTAGGGACCTGCGAAGGTATATTTGGACTGTGGTGAAGTTGGACAAGTTCTTGAGGTTGTCGAGAGACCTAGGGAGGGCTTCTCCGACCAGGGAGTCGACCAGGTCTCCCCTTGTTTCCAGCTCCACCCCGACCGGGATCAACAAGTGGTCGAGCAAGGCGGAAGACATACCACAATCGTTGATGGACATACTCTTTAGACACGCCAGCGACACCAATCGCCCTTGTTGAACACCGGTTGTTAGGGGAACTGACCAGAGTTTGACTTGGCAGAGGCAAGGAGCGCTTTCAAGAAAGTCAAGGAGTCCCTCGACGGAGACGGCTCCCGGTGGTGTGTGAGATATTGTGAATGAGGTGAGGTTGACCATATTCCTCCAGGGTAACTCGGTGCTAACGAAGTTCAGATGCAGCGTGCGTAGCGAAGAAAGATCTCCACCAAAGAGTGGGGATGTTATCACGACGTGACGACCTGCCCCATAGTTGGCGTCTATCGATAGACGTTCCAGAAGAGGGGCAGGGTGGGACAGGTGGGAGGTCATGGCCTGGACGTTTTCTATCGGTCCCCGAACGGATAGGGATTTGAGTCGTCCAGTAGCGTGGGGGACGATTTGGAAGAAGGGATCGTGGGGAGAAATGGCCTTGTATTTGCTCCAGGACAAGTGGATAGGCGAGGACTTGGAGCGCTCAAGGTAGATGCGGGTTTTCTCGCTGTCCTCGCAGTTAAAACGGGTCCATAAAGAGGATCGCGATATGAATGCCTCTCTCCAAGCTTGGCACACGTGTGTCAATGTAGCGATTCCGTCTTCACTGTGCAAAAAATCCGGGACGAGAGTGAGGATTTCGGAGGGGATCTTGTTGATCGGTGCGACCCTGTTCTTCAAGGACTGAATGAGGCGGAGGACTTCTAAAGAGTCTCGTTCAAAAATGTCAATCTAGAATACCCCACGCATCGTGCATCAGTCCCAATCTACGCGTCGATTAAGTTGGTTCGTCTAACCTCGGCCACATCTAGGGTCATCGTGGTTCTGCGGACTTGGACCTCAGTGCCTTGATATGACAGATGTTCAAGCGTAAGCATACCTTGCGTCGAAAACCAGACCTTGTAACATTTTCTTAGTTGCTTGTAGGTGCTGAGATACCTGAGTGGCGGTGGACATGGTGAGCGTTCTTCCGATGGTGGGGTCCGTCACGGTCACTTCTCTTTTAACGCGTGACTTGACGTTCCCACCGCTGCGATGACCGTGGTGGGAAAACAGCGAAAATCTGGTGCTTATAAGTATTCCCCGCATATCTAGTCCATAAGACGATTCCTTCAAGAAAAGCGCGAGCGGAAACCTTGGAGATCAAGGTGATAAAATAGACCATCAGTCAGCGTGTGGATTTACCTAACATCGATTCATTCACTTTATCGTCTGGATATTAATCAGAACTTCACCATGAGTTTGGGATTTCTTCGGCAGGTAAATATTCGTTGCTTCCAGTTTGAAGAGAGGGAATGCAGCAGCGGAGCTCGTGGCGGAGGAGGGCATCGAATTAGAGACCTCGTGCAACGGAGAAGATGCCATCGTTTAGCGCGAAGGAACATAAGGCTAAGGTCGTCACAGTAGGTCCTGGGGTCGTCCCCAGTCCCGCATGAGGTTGATGACCTCCCGGGTGCCGCGATTCGCGTCTCGTACAGGAAATTGTATACCAGCCTATGTGCATGCACTACAAGTCTGGTGGGAACGCAGTGGTGAAGAGAAAGGAACGTACGGATCAACGTATCCTCATTCTCCCCGAGCGCCAGAAAGGTAATCAGGGTATAGAGAGAGTATGAGGTCACTACGTGCCGGTCAAGATGAGGAAAAAAATGGTTTCGACCGCGCGCACCTCCACGAAAAATACTGAAGGGGGTACTTTTCTGGATTCCCTTGGGTAAAGTAGGTAGTGACCGGTGAGCAGTCCGCACCGTCGATTCTCGTACTTTTTGGAGGTTATTCCGTCCGATGGGATACGCGATGTGATAAGCAGGATTATCCGAAGTCTCTGATCCGTTCCGTTTTCCTTCCGAACTGGCCATCCGCCCACAGCCGCCGCTCGAGCGCTCAACCCGCCTCTACAACATTACAAGACGTGTGCGCGAGGGGAGGCGGACCGAGTTGGTGCCACGCGGCGGAGAGGTTCAGATTGTCGCAATAGCATCGTTCTTTGCCCGCCCATGATCAAGGGACTATGCGGCAGAAACAAAACGTGTCAGCATTCTGGTGACCGCGGATCGCAGCGAGGCTGAGCCTACCTCGCAGGGACTCTTCGTCCTTCCCTGAAATGGTAGCGATGACCTTACACCCCAGAACCATCGCCATCTGGATCGCGTGGATTCCGACCGTCGTCGTTCCCCCATTCACAGACCAAGCTGCATCTCTACGACATGGCCCGATACGCTGTTAGACCAACACCAAGATTCCAGATGCTTGTTGCGGTGTCAATGATTGAAGCCGAAGTGCGAGGTATTTGGAAGGGATCGCTGTGTTATACGCCAGTACACTTTTTCTCTGGAAAGTGTGAATATGGATGGGTGGAAAGAAACCGAATACTTTTGAAGTCCACGCGTTTTATTTCGATGGTCTCCCCCGCAAACTCCATCCCCATCCCACGTTTGAACCAGGAGTGAGGAAACGATTTCATGAACTTCCATCCTTTAAACCAAAATTCATCAACAAAGCGAAAAAGCGAACTCGGTGAGCAACGCACATTGGGTTGAGACTTTCGCTAAGACTTCTCCGCATTTCAATTTCGGAAGTGGGGCACAGTTTTTGAGAACGAGAATCTCGGAAATAGCGGCGCGTGTTTTTCCAGCGACATGAGGCCTTGCCATATCCACGGCTGACGGTCCGGTTTAGTCGACCCTCGAGTTGTACAAGTCAATAGCCATGTTTCCTTCATGTCGTAATTCTGCCTGTGTCTGTGCTCCCCTCTGCCTCTCCAGGGCTTCCCAATCCTCACACAACCCCTCCAGGGCAACCTTCAATCGCTACGGCCTTACCACCCCCATAAACCCCGATGCCTGACGGGGGATGCGGCGCCACAAGAGCAGTCAGGAACGCTAGTTTGTTCTTCTTCCCTTTCTGTCCTGTAGGCAACAAGATCGTTCATCAGCGTGACGAAAGTGGACTGGCTAGGCATGCCAGTCAAGAATCCCCCTGGCGAAGCCCGAGATAGCACTCACGTCAAGCCCACACGTCGAGTTCATCCCGAAATTGGACGCGAGTCCTGGCTCCGATCATCTCAACGATGGGACCCGTTTCCTACCGCCACCGTTGACACCGTGAGCGAGCTCATCGCCGGCGGAAGTGTGTTTGGTGTGCGAAGTACTGAATTGATCCTGCAGCAACGAGTGCGAGGGCCATCTTGCCCGGCCGTAGATGTCACTATCGATGTTTCTGGAAGTGAAATTAGAATGCAATGAGGACACGACGCGCTTGCGAAGGGGGTTTCGGACGAGTGCTCACTTACCATATGGGAGAATTGGCTGGAGCAATGTTGTGGGGGATAGTGAAAGGAAAAGCAGGGAGTTCTACGACCGCGTCAGACGCGGGATAACCCTGTTATGTAATCCGTTGGCAAGACCCCATACCAATGTCATCCCACACGCTGCGAAGGGGGCCGCTCATAAACGAGGAAGCTGGCACTTTTTCACCCCCTGCCCTCCACTCGTCCGAACAGATTTGGTCCCCGGTTTGACCCCATGTCACATCTGTGGCCGACAGAGTCAATGACAACCAATACATCCTCCGGTACAACGCGTTGGCTCACCACTTTTCCAGGTAAGATACAACCCACAACACCCCCCGTTCCAGTTCAGACGATTGCTCGTGCAGTCTCTGCATCCGTCTCTCTTATCAAGATCGCGCTGGGATGGGGCGTCTCAAGATATTGAGCAAGCGTTGACCGCCACATTTGACGCATGCGACTATCTTGACTGTATCAGAAACCTTCCGGCACGAAACATTGAGCCGTTGTCGTACATTAACAGCTTGGACAAGGTCAGATCTCTCTTAACAAACATCGTTTTCGTAGATCCAAATCGTTCGGAAGGCTGTCAATGATCTGCCGCCAAATTGCGATGAATCCAACGTTCTCTCAAAGATTGAGCAAGATGTGTGGTCTGTAGGGGATACTTCCTACTTCCCATGTAGTTCCTTTCAACTCACAAAACCTGGCCAACGATCATTCGCTGTGGGAAGATACCATGATGTCTGGAGACTCACCGAGGAGAGACATCAAGATCGGGTCTTTGCAGTAAAATCCCTGCGTTTGTATGTGCCAGATCCCATTGAAGAGATCAACAAGGTATTGGATTTCACCGTATTCAGAGTTGATTCATGACCATTCATCTAGAGATATTGCAGGGTAGTGATAGTTTGCAAACGGGTGAACCACCCCAATGTCTTATCGGTTGAAGGTGTGGCACCAGGATTTTCATGGTGCCCCAGTGGATGCGAACGGGAACATTTCGGATTATGTGAAGAAGCACAGAGCTGCCAATCGCCTGGGATTGGTGCGTCTCAGACGTCACCCAATGGTCTGAGTACGTGCTCATCGAGTCCTAGCTGGTCGGGGTTACCCGTGGCCTCAGTTACCTACATGAGCACGAAGTCGTTCATGGAGATTGGGTAAGTGGGGCTCCCAGATTCTGCTTAACCTTTCGCAACCGACACATCATCTCCCCCAGTCAAATATCCTCATCGATGCGAGAGGCAACCCCCGCCGCTTTGGCTTTGGACTCTGCTCTGCCACGAAACACATTGAACCGGCCGACGCTCAGGCTCTCCGCGAAGGCTGGACGATCCGGTACCATGCCCCTGAGTTGTTAGATCTCGGACGCTTCATATCGGACGCAAGGCGAAAACCGACGAACGAGTCGGACATGTACTATTTATCGATGGTTATCGTGGAGGTATGCATGTTTTACGGAAGCACTGCATATCCATGCTCAGATCGCTCCTCTCTCTAGCTTGCGACCGGGGAGATCCTGTTCCCTGACCATGGGGACCCCGCCGTTGTCGTCATGATCTCTAAGGGAAGCGGCCACCGAAACCGAGCCGTTTTGAAGCCACTGGGTTAACCCCTGCAGTCTGGAAGATCGCCAAAAAGTGCTGGCACGATAAACCGAAGGAGCGACTGAAAGTCCATGCTGCCCTTCAGGGTCTCGAAAATATCCTTAACGCCGGTGGGTGCACCTACGATGCATGCTCCTGTTTGCCATGGAAGTCAGTGATCGACTCGCGGTTGGAGTAGAAGAAGAGCGAGCCCCGACCCCCTTCAAGCAAATCTGGCGCAAGATGTGGGAATGAGGCGAGTCGGAAGGTAAACTATAGTATTTTCCGTGTACTTTGAACGCATCTATTGTAAGATTAGACATAGCTCATGACATGTATGCACTTCATTTATTTGTCCAAGCTGCTCCATCGTTCACTGCAAAAAAAGTCGCGCCTTAAATTCACAGGAGTAAGTACAAGCGCCAACCTCTCTCATCCCCGCACCGCCACGAATGAACCCACAATCCGACGAAGGGACTACACCGGCGCCGCCTCAAACACAACAGCCAGTGGTCGTCCAGCTCGACCCGAAGTGGTACGCCCCATCTATCCGATTGACCGCCACACTGTTGATGACTTTTCGTGCTGATCCAGCCTTCACTCCGCTCTCAAGGAGTTCTTTGACCCACTGAGGACCAACGACTCCCGAACCGACTTCTTCGCCACATATCGCAGAGAATCTGAAGAGTTTGACCGAGATTATGCGAAAAAGTACGACGAGGACTTGAACACATCCCTTATCTTCGTGAGTAGCACACTTTCCATCCTCAACGCTGAATGCTCAGTCCGGAGACATACAGGCTGGCCTGTTCTCCGCCGTCAGTTCAGCATTCATAATCGATGTCCAATCGAAGCTCGAGCCGGATCCAAACGACATGACCGCCGCCTACATGCGAATCCTCATCAACGCTGTGAACAATTCACTCTTCCCTGATGTGGACCTTGACTCCGCCACCTGGACTGGCCCTCCTCTCGAAATGGTCACCGTCCAGTCATTGCTCTACGCCAGCCTCGCGACGTCCCTATTCGCCGCGTTTATCGCGATGCTCGGAAAACAATGGGTCAACCGATACATCCGCAACCACGGTGGATCCGCGGCCGAAAAGAGCCGGGACAGACAGCGAAAATTGGATGGATTCAAGAAGTGGCACTTTTACCTCGCCATCGAGAGCCTCCCGGTGATGCTTCAGCTTGCATTGCTGTTGCTCGGGTGTGCTTTGTCACTATATCTCTGGACGATCAGCCGCACCGTCTCTGCGGTCATCCTCACCTTCACACTTTTCGGGCTCACTTCATACGTCCTCCTCAGTCTCGCAGCAACACTCTACTACGATTGCCCCTATCAGACACCCCCTTCCATTCTCACTCGAGCCATTATCGGACACGCGAAACGCAGCAATTCTGCAGCCGCTCGTTCGCTGCGATCTCTCGTAGCATCTCTTCCTTCCATCGAGAACCTTGGACAAATTCTAAGGCATCTTCATTCCGGAGTTCACCGCGGGCTGCAGAGTTTTGGTTGTATTCCAACTATAGTGGAGGAAGTAGAGCGTGTACCACTCGCTGTCATCCTGGAATCGCCCGTCCGGACCTTCGAGAATACCTCGATCGATTGGGAGGTCTGTAAGGCGGACGTCCGTTGCATCTCCTGGATGTTTGAATCCACCACAGACCCCGACGTCATATTATCCACCGTCCGGTTCGCTGCAGACATGACTTGGTATCCGGAGATCGCGGTGGCCCTGTCACCCCACGTTCTCGCAGACCTCCTTTTTGATTGTATCTCAGACAGACGAGTAATTCCTGGCAAGTTGGAGCATGCTACTTCGATAGGGATGGCCCTGGCATCGGTTCTTAGTGTCCGTCTCAACATGAGACCTGGAGACTGGGGCCTTTGGGAGCTCTGCAACCGTATCCAGCTTGACATCGGGTTGACAAACCCATCCGAGCAGCTATTCTCATTAGTTGCAAGGGTCCTCAGATTCCTTACAACCCCCCTTCACTCATTAGGAGAAGGGACAACTGGGAACTGGCGGTTTGACCACAGCGTCCCCAATTTAACCACCGCGGACAAGCTTTGGTGGAGTAAGACGATACTCCAGGCGGTTTGGATGCACAGGCGTTTTGCAAAACCTGAAACCGTGCTCAGACTCTTTTCAATAGACGCAGTCTACGACCATTTGATGGCGGATGGTGATGAGACCCTCCACGTTCTAAGAACAAACTGTTTCCTCATTTCGGCAATTGCTCTGGGACTTGAGATTGATTTTTGTGATCTATATGCTCCCAGTGATCTGTGAGTGTTCCCTCACTCATCCTGTTAATTTTTCTTACTGGGTCATAGCGATGCACTGGAGGGGGCAATATACCTTTTCCATCACCAATTATTGCAAGTGATCATCAAGGAGAGGGAGACCCACGAATATGACATCAACGTGTTCCTATCCGCAATAACTCATCTCAACCCGTTCCAAGCCATGGGCACCGCAGAATTGGGCTTTATATGGATCACCAAAATTCTCGATTCCAGATACCCGGAGGATGCTCGCTACCAGATGGCTAGCAGAGTAGTGCGAGTACTAGGGAATTATTTCTTTCCCGAAGTCCCTGCGCATTCCTCCTCCTACATGTCACCCACTTGGACGCCTCCCCTCTTAAACTTCTTGCTGTTATGTGAAAAGTTTTATGCCGAAGGGGCATTTCTGCCACATCCTGGATTCCTCGCCCTCCGCATTCTTTCGATCATTCGGAAACCCGTCAATTTCGTTGCGACGGCTTTACCTGTCCTGGCATCCACATTGCTCCCAACCCATCCCCTACAATCACGCGGCCTGGCTCTGGAGGTCTTCCACGTGTTCGTGTCCGGGTGGCTCTCCCCACAGATGAGGAGGACCCCAAACAAGGACCTCGGTAGGCTTCTCCGAGCGGTCGGTGACCCGTTCCAGCACCTAGATCCCCCTTTCCAGTATAAACAAACTGGGTTTTATGGGCAAAGTGTGGATACAGTCGGCAAAAGAGCAGTGAAAGTCACGACAATCCTAATGGAGTTTGCATCATTGGATTTGTGGCGGGATCACCTCCGTCGCTCAAATTTCACCTCCTGCGAAGAGACTGTGTCCACTGAAGAAGGCAAGAGGGCTTTCCTCTGCTGCATGTTGGACACGGCGGAAAACTCGTGGCCGGATTTGCTCCACACACCCTCGAAGATCACCACCGCGATCATGCGCCTTGAAGAGCTTCACTGTTCGAACACGACTGAAGCCATGATTATGTGGGCCTGGACCGTCGGCGTCATAAACCCGGTGGATCGCATTGCTTGGAAGTTGATTCTGGACGAAACGCTTCGGTTCTATCGAACCCATGGGTTTCAACGCCTGGTCACCTTGGCACGACATATCACCGATACGACCATGGAAGACACCCACGGAATGTTCCTCGGAGCTCACTACCAGACCTCCCCGTTTCGAATGGGCTGTGTCCGACGACCAGTTGCACTCAGAAGGGAGGTTTGTGACGACACAAAATGGAACGACCGTTATCCCTCTCAGGCTTGTCAGTTGAGGAAGTTGTATCAGCTAGTTGGGTATGTCCCCCCGACTTGGGAGGAGACGGTCACAGTTGAGGAGGTGGATGAGGAGACGCGACCATCGTCGAAATATTCTGTTACGTCTGTCTCGTTTGCGGACTGGGCGTGCAATCATCCGTAGGACCCATGTACAATGTCTATCTTCGTAGTCGTAAGTTGGGGCTCGAATCAGTGACGGCAGGAGGCAATTTTAGGGTGAAAAAATCTGTGTTTTACATGACTTCAGCAACGCGAAACTATTGAGTCTGTGGGATCGCGTTATCTTCAAAAAAAACCTCATCCTCACTTTGACTATTTGCATTGCTCGCAGTTGACTGCTACGTGTGATCCTGCACCCCTTCAAATGGTTAGTAGGTCATCTGCGGGTTTTCTCACATCGAGTATATCAGGTAAGTACTAGATCAACGCGGTAGTCACGATAGCATTTCAAGAATCAGAAGAACGAGAATTCTATACACACAGGTTGGCGGGTCCATACGGTTTCACAATCCCAATTGTGCATCTGTCACGAAGTGCCCCCCAGCTTCACACCGATATCCACCTGCTTGTTTGATCCACCGGAATCCTGCTGGGCAGATCCCCATGTGTCGCAACTTTGCCTGCGCCTGCGCTTCCCTCTGCCTCTCAAGTCTCGCTGCTTCCTCTCGTGCTTTCAACTCTGCCAATCTCCTCGCACGTTCAGCTCTCGCCGCAGCTTCCCTCAACCTCTCCTCTTCCAACTTCCTCATGATCTCCTCTCGCCTCTTCTGATCTGCCAAGCGTGCTTCATCCAACGCCTTCGCAATCTCCATCTGAGCTCTCTCCTGGGCTTCCTCGGCCTCCCGCAATTCCTTCCGAGCTTTCTTGATCGCTTCCTCTCGTCGCTTCTGTGCTTCGATCGCCGCGGCCTTGTCAGCTTGTAGCTGCCTCCACACCGCATCCGTAACACCAGGATCTCGTTCAACGGATTCTTCCTCCGCCTTAACTTCTTGAGCAGGTTCCGGGGGAGGTTGTTCTGGCGGAGCAGTCTTAGTAATTTGCTTGGTTGCGGAGGTGGTCTTGATTGACGGAGGCGTTGCTGTTGGAGGTGGTTGAGTCGGGGGGAGAGGTGAATGCGTGAACAATGGAGGGTTCTTAGGTAAATTTCCGCGATTTCGGAGGTCCTTCAGCGTGTCTCTCATGCAAGTGATAGCGTCCGGGGCGGACAAGGTGATTGATGGTCCTGACCCTTGTTGAGGAGAAGAGAGCGAATTCTCAATCGCCGTCCGGATCATCTTCTTGGAGATAGTAATGACATCGCGTGCATTACCCCATGAGGGGAGGTCCGAAAGCTGGTCGAACAGAATGATGAAGTCCGTGTAAAGCTGGGAGGGGTCTACGAGCCCGTCGATCACGATATTCTCCTTTGCTAACACCTTCTCGAGGACCTTGATACACATCGCAGAGGACATGTTCTCGAAGACGATCTCGTCAGGGAAGCGACTGGAAAGACCAGGGTTGACGGAGAGAAGTTGATTGATCTCTCGGTCGTAGCCGGCGAGGATGACAACCAGCTTTGCCTTGAACCGCTCTTGAGTGAGGATCCCAACCAATTCGTCCATGGCCTCTTTGGCAAAATGGCCTTCGCTCAAGCGGTAGGCCTCGTCCACGAAAAGAACTTTTCCGAGCGCCTTCTCGAAAACCCCCTTGGTCTTGGGACCGGTCTGACCAACGTACTGGCCAACGAGATCTGTAGCGGAACATTCGACAACCTCGGCGGACGAAAGGAATCCCATGTCGTAGTATACTTGTCCCATTTTCCTGGCAGTGGTCGTTTTTCCGGTACCTGTAATAGACATCAGAACTCTGTTTTGGGTGGTGCAGAGTTGGAAAACGCACCTGGCGGTCCCTTGAACACGAAGTTGGTGGGAATGAGATCCCGTGGATCGCGACCTTGCTGCTTTGATGCATGCGCAATCCGCTGGTACCCCTCGAGCTTCTTGACAATACCGTCACATCCAATAACATCCTTGAACAGCTCTTTCAGGTTCGAAGTGGCATTCGCGCTACGCTCGTGATCGGGATCAAAGTCTTGTGGTTCGAACGAGATATCGGGGGATCGAGCACTATGCGGAAGATGGGACATCCTCTTCTGGTAGTTGTTCTTTGCGATACTGAGTAGGTTCTCCAATTCGCCAGCATTGCCGAAGTTGGGCCGGTTCCGGGAACGCGAGAGGACCTCGATAGCGGTATCTTTAGCGGCATCCGTCGCGGAGAGGTCCTGGACTTTGAGCTTGTAGTTCATAATCTCCCTTAGCTCATCATCGTTGAAGTCCTCGAATCGGAAAGCATTCTCGATCGCGAATCGGCGGGCCAAACCTGGGTTCACGTTCTATTGCAGCGTCAGCGTGGTTTCCGAGCTTTCTCCGGTTCACTAACTTGGAACATTTCTATCATCTGCTCCTCGTAACCAAGGAGCAAGACGCATCTGTCTTCACCCGGAACGCTCTGGATCTCAGCGACGATCGTGTCGATGACCGCGGTTTTGTATGGGTCGTGAGCGCCGCTTGCACCACCTTTACCGCCACCGCCATACAAACCGTATGCCTAGGAGAACGATCAGCAGGGGTTGAGGGTGCGCGCTCATTTGGAACTTGCCTCATCAATGACTAGAACCTTGCCTACTGTCGCGTCCAGGATAGCTTTAGTGTTCTTTTCAGATTCTCCGAGCGCACTTCCCACAAAATCTGCCGGATTCTTTATCACGACTGGGGTTACGACGTCAGAAACTGAACACCGGTTTCGAGGGGAAGAGGTGCTCATTACCTTCTCCGTTGCTGACAAGAGCGAGATCCGCCAAAATTTGACCGTAAAGCTTTGCGACCGTAGTCTTCCCGGTGCCAGGATTCCCCAAGAACACACGATTGAGCGATACTTCCGCAGGCTTCTTCTCCGCAAGCTCTCTCTGGTAATTGGTCGTGATGAAGTCCATTAGATTTTTGACCGACTGCTTCACGGATCCCAACCCAGTCAGCTCCTGGAGCTTCTTCCACGCACAGCACTCGGGGAGCGCCGTCGACGGGTCGGGTCCGATGAGATCCTCTTTCTTGAGAAGGAAATCGTCTGGTCTGAGACCTTTCCTTCTCTCCTTCGAGAGCCTGTTCGCCTGACATTCTGTGATCTTGGAAAAGAGGAGCTGTAAGTCACGAGCGTTCCCGAACCCTTCTCGACCTCTACCACGTCCGAGTCTCCTTGTCGCGATCCGACAGTACAAGCCCCGGGTGCCATCCTCTACCTTCATCCGCTTGTTCCACTTCTTCTCGATCTGTTGCTCGAGCATGAGAAGCAGTTCGTCGTCCTCATAATCCGTAAACTTGAGTTTGTAGGGGACGCGACTCGGGATTCCGGGGTTATGCTCGAAGAACTTCTCCATCTGTTTGTTGTATCCGGCAAGGAGGAACACTAGCTTTCCGATATTGTTCTCCATCTCCGCCAACAAGTAGTCTAGCACTTGGCCACCACCGTAGTTGTGTTGGGAGGTGAGTTGGTACGCCTCGTCGATGAAGATACATCCTCCGCCAGCCTTGAGAGTTTCCTCGACCAACTTCTTGGCACCAGGGACTCCTTCGTTCCCGAGTTTGGCTCCAGTGGTTTCCTCGAACTTATCACCAGGAAGAACATCTACGGAAGCCAGGAATTTAGCATAGTGTCTTGCCACAGTGGTTTTTCCTGTGAGTATCGTTATCAAGCGTCTCGTGTTGAGCAACCAACTGAATAGTACCTGTTCCTGGATTCCCGAGAAGCACAGCATTGAACCGCTCCTTGGAGAGAGAAGTACCCTGGCGCACAGTGGTGTCGACCTTATCCATTATCTTGAGAACCTGCTCCTTAACCGGCTCCAGACCAATCATCTCCATGATTGCATCGATGTGGGGATTTGAGACGCCGTCGGTATCTTTTCGACGCTGCCATTCGGACCGAACCTCGGATTCCTTCTTCTTCTCGGTCTTCTCTGGTGATGGTTGTTTGGACGGTATCCCCGCAAGAGTGTTCATGGCGGTTTTGAAGGTGTCAATGAAGGCCGCGGTGACGGAGCTGGAAGATGCGGCAGCTTGCTCAGCAGCCCTCTTAGCCTCCTCCTTCTTTCTCTTCTTCTCAGCTTCAACCTGCTTCTGTAACCTCTCTTCCGCGTCCTTCACATCCTGCTCCTGCTGCTTCAACGCCGCCTCCCTCTCCTTCGCGATCTGCAAATCCTTCTGAGCCTGAGTCTGAGCATCCAGTTTCTCCCTGATCTTGGCCATCTTCTCGTCGTGCTCCTGCTGTTCCGCATCCCTCTTCTTCTGCAACTCAAAGTCCTTCTGTTGCTTCTCCACGGCACGTTTGGCTTCTCGTTCGCATAAGCGGCAAGTGAGGGGTTGCTTCTGGTGACATTTCCAGGTCTGAGCGTGATTGTTGGGACAGTACGATGTCATGACTTCCTCGCAGAGCATCTTCGAGTGATCGCTGAGTTGGTGACACTTTGACGCGCAAGAATGGATTCCACAGTTCAATTTCGCTCCGCTGCATAAAATTCAATCAGGGTGAGACGTTCTGTTATCGTGAAATGTGCGCGAATAAACACTGACCAAGGTTCTCCGCATCCACCATCCGGACATTCCACATCAAACTGCTTAGGATCCTTCACCGTAGCGATGCGATCAGGGTGCCGGAAACACCTGACAGGCAACCCGTCATAGATATGGTCATTCGCCCGAAGCATCTTGAACAGCTGAGTCCATAAATCTCCACCTTTCCGAGATTTGGTGAAGGTTTCCGCGTTCCCGATCATGATCAAACAGTTTCGGGCTCGAGAAAGTAGGACGTTGAGACGTTCCGGAGAATACATGAACCCTATGTCGTTGTCCGAGTTGCTGCGGGTTAGCGTTGTAATCACGATGTCGCTCTCTTCTCCTTGGTAATTATCTAAGGGAGGGATAGGGAAGGCATCACTACTGTCCTTTGATTCGTAAGAACATCGGATGGGTACGCACCGATGGTCGCCAACCTCAATGGGTTCTTTGCAATCTTTGCGGCTGCGCTAGGCATCAGCCCAGCCTTGACGAGATCGAATGAATCTAGGTCATTAAGAACGGGATCATTCTCAGACTTCAACACGTCCTGGAGGTTATAAAGTTGCCCCAGATACGGCGTCAAGACAACCAACTTCTCTGACCCATATCCATTCTGCGCCAAATACCGTACGATCCTCAGAACCATTTCAGCTTCGTGGGTATTCCGCTTGGACGTCTTAGAACCGAGGTCCCTTCGATCTGCGAGAAGAGGTTCTTCGTCTTCTGGATGGCTATGATTGATGAACACGATGTTGTCACGAAGACCACGAATGTCCGGACGAGATTTGGTGGAAGGAGCGTCGACAAGATCCGGGTACGTCAACTCGCGGATGAGGGCTGAGATCTCCGGTCGCATACGGTGTTGTGCTTGAAGAGTCTCGTGAGGGAAACCCTTCAAAACCAACCGCTCGAAAAGCGAAACGTTCAGATTGTAACCGTTTCCCCTCTCGGTTGTAAGTGCGTAGTTGTTGATCTTGGGACGAAGTTGCCTGCATAAACGATCAGTATACTCATACCGGGAAACAGAAAAAGAAGTACTGACTTGTGGTCACCAATCAATATCAACTGGTCCGTTTTCGGACCCAGTGCAGTCAAAACATGACTCTCCAAAATCTCTCCGGCCTCTTCCACAAGAACGACGGTCGGAGCAGCGGCACGTATCCGCTCGCCATGTTTAGCAGCTCCAGTCGTCGTGCAAGCAATGATCCTTTTCTCGCTAAGAATGGCCTCGTTCCTCTTCGCATACATCCGTTCGATCGACGTTAAGCAGCTGTTATATGCCCCCCCGCCGTCGTGCACGTGAGAGACCTGTTCCTTAAAGAGAGCGTCTTCCCACGTCTTCAACTTGTCCCGACGCTCCTTATACGGCATCGACCAGATCTTGAACGCGTTCACGACGTTTTCGTGGTAGCTGAGGAATCCAGCGTCGCGACCTTTCAGCCACTGTTCAAGGAGGTAGAAATCATGAACAGGCTTCCCATTCCTCCCAATCAGCTTGCGACCGTCGTGCGCCTTCGGGATCGTAAATGCCGCAAAGTATTCTGAATCCTCGAACTCGAGGTACTCGAGCAATTGAGGATTTTGGATGCGAGCTGCCTTGTAAACATTGAAGGTCTTTTGGAGTTGCGCGCAGTGCTGTTCACGAATGTTCCTGATCTCGTCTATCGTCTTGTAGTCCATATGGGACATCTTGTAATTCGTTCTTTGCTTCTCGATTTGAAGATGTTCAGTAGCTGTAGTAGCTTTCCCGCCCAACCGAACGATACTTGATGAGGGAATGCCGATCTTCATGAGATCCTCAATGAACTGGTCGAGTGCGTGATTTGTATAACAACAAACGAGGATCTTGCTGTTGGTCTGATCATGGAGGACCTTGGCCAAGAGCGCTCCGATGAAAGATTTACCGGTTCCTGAACATCAAACCAATCAGCAACGCCGAGGATTGAAAGGTCAAGATATATAAACCCACCAGGGGGACCTTGGATCAAAGAAACCTTTTGGGTAAGCCCAGTCACAAGGGAGGCTGCTTGTTTTTCATCCAGTTTCACGGAGGAGGGTGTCCCGAGGTACGACCGAAGCTCGCAACCAGGATTCAACTCGAGAGCAGCAACGACATCGGGTTCTTCGAAAGAAGGGGGTCGAATGGGGCTGGTCTCATTCCAGAAAACTAGTTCCTCCGCAAGGGGCAAACCCTTGATATCTTGTATCGCCTTGAGGACAGGCTCGTAGGCGAATAGCGCAGTATCGATCTGGACCATCTTCACATTATTTGCGGTCTTGAGTCTGGTGAGAACGCTGATGGTGCTAGCTTCTCCCTCCAGCTGGACGACGAAAACGGGGGGCTTTTTGGAGAGGAGGTCTTCATCTCGATAAATAGAAGCGAACCCGATGACTTTGTCGTTGATAAGAATACAGGCCATCGATCCGTGTTTCGCGAACCGTCGGTGGTCCTGCAACGTGGTCTTCCGATCCTTAGGTTTGACGCCATTGAAGATCCACAAGTCGCGTGTGCACTCTAGCTGGATTCCCCACTTGACTCGGCGGTCTGGAGTCCCCAAATACACATCCAACAGCTTCAAGCCGTCAACCACCAACCCCATCCTGTGGCCCTTCTTCTTGCCCTGCACGATTTCCAATTCCTCCCTCATGTCGTACACCATATCCTCACGAAGGAGACGGAAATGATTGTCGAGATATGTCCCAAGGCGAGTGTCGATAGTTGCAGGATCCTCTAGCTCGTCGCTGGTTCGGTAGAAGGATTGTTCCTTGGAGGTAATCTCGTCAGCGGTGGGGAGGATGACGACCTTTCTGAAGTCGTCGAAGTCATTGTCATGTCGTCCCCCGGGCCCGTAATCTCCGGTAACAGGTACGCCGGTATGATGAGAAGAAACGATGTGTTTTATCTTGTGACCCAGGGTCCGAATGTCGTTGTTTGGGGAAGCGGCCAAAGAATCCATGATGGTGGTATCCTGTGCGACCGGGCGGTACGGGTCGGCTTCATCCCCTGGTAAGGAAACGAGCTGGAGCAGCAACCACGCAAAACAGAGCGTAGCCGGCTCTTCCAACTTTCCTCCCTTGAATGCATGAATGAAGGCGTCCCAGAAAATCGGAGGGCTGACGATCTTGGTGACAATTTGTTGTAAATATCGGCCGCCATCGAGATCCTTCAACTCCTGAGGTTGGAAGTATGTCAGGATTTTAGCACCGGATCCGTTCATGAAAGCGGGGGAGATATCCATCCGCATCACGTTTTGGATCGCCTGGAGACCTGATTTGGAGTTATTGAGCTTGTGGACGCAGCCAGCGGCATCCGATTGGTTGCATAAGCCCTCAACGAAGAGTGTAGATGTGTGCGGTGCGAGGGCCTTTCTACCGTGAATAACGTCCTCGAAATTCTTCCGAAGTCGTGTTGCGCGAGCGTCCATCCTGGCACTGATAACCGACGTCGCGGTGCGCGTATGGCGGACGTAGACGTGGTGGTGAGTGACAGTCAAGGTTACTCGAAAAGTGTGGCTGGCTGCGTGGACTCGATGTGGCGCGAAATCGTGGGAGTTGGGCGATCTACTTACCTTAAAAGTAATCAATTCAATGACTTCAGATGCATATCAAAGCTAACTCACTTGGTCAAGCTTTCAGTAGTATGCTGTAGTAGGAAGATAGAAACCAGTCCGTGGTGCTTCCGAAAAAAGTGTACTTAGTGAAAGGTCGGGTAACAAGTCAATCAATCTCATCGCTTGAAGGTCGTAACGCGATTCGTGAACGAGTCCCTATATCATCAAGTTTTCCTATTACAAGTTTCTCCGTAGAAGGTGAGGGGGGTGGGTGATTAAGGTCTCGGTTCGACCACAAAGAAAGCAGGCCAGTTTCTGGGAACCAATTCGCTCTATTCAAGTACCCACGGGGTTCTCCCTTCGCCGCGGCCACGAGCATCGAGCTGAGTGAATATACGCTAAAGAAGGCCATGAACACATCTATCCGAATAGGATGGGTGCACAAATTGACTCACGCGGCCTTCGCAATCGGCGATCGAACACCAACAAACTTAATCTCCAACGCATTCGAGAACCCACGAACGATGTACGAAGGGTCCATGCAATCATAAGCGGGAAATCCAAACCGACGTATTCTCTTGCAGCGTCGAGCCCATCATACCTGTAAGCAGACCCTAAACTAGGCCGAGACGACACTGGAGAGGGCCAAAGGGTCGGCAACGAGAGCCCGAAAGATCATGAGCAAACGCAAACGAGCGAATGCAGATATGCATCTGATATTCCGACTCTCCCAATCGCGTGCTTGTGGTGCTCTGGAAACCGTAGTGATAAAAAACTCCCATGAGCTAACTACAAGACATCCAGAAGATAAAGAGATACGGCACCTCATGCGTGGAATAATCGCGCGTGTCGTGGCAAGAGCCAGGTGGTTCACCTGGATTGAACAGGAATCGTGCCGCATCCTCCATGGTGACGCCCCGTCGCAGAAACATGATCCCCGTGTCAGAGGTTCGGAAAACAGGTCCGAAGGGGTGAAGCGAACGCAAGCTTAAGGAAGGGAGTTCATCGTGGCTTTTAAAGCACGGTTTGCAACACAGGACCAACTCGGTGGTGAAAAGGGTGATGCAGACGGGTGAATTGAGTGGCAGGTCGCCGGTCGTGAGCGGCGGGCGCGATGTAATCGTTCGTCACGACCTCCGGCCCTAAGGCGACCCAGATCGGGGTTATGTTCTTGATTATCGACATCGCAATACCGGGAAACGGACAAAGTAAAGGCGGGGGTTGAAATTTAAGGTATCGTGTGCGGAGGCGTTTCACCTAGTGATAGGTCATCACTGTAACCTAGGACTGTGAGTATCAGCTTCAGGGAACGCGGATGCAAGCAGAAACCAACGCGGCGTATAAGCGTGCAAACTCGAACGCAGTTGTGAGCCCAGGTGAATGGACGGAAACAAGAGGATAGGCGCTGATGATAGCCGAGCTGGCGGGTTCCGGGGCTTGTGAGGGTAACTCGAGCTCAAACGTTAGGAGATAAATATGGTATCGCGTGCGGATGGTACACGATGTTCTATGAGTCTAGGGAATCACCCCAAAAAGTGGGTGTCGTGTTGGTACAATGGTAAAGCGGCATGGCCTGGTATAGAGTGAAGGAATCATAAGATCATAAAATGAGGAGCTTAAACTACGACCACCGGACAACACTCGCTCGCTAATGAAGCGATGAACTTCTGATTCTGGGACCACCGTGATTGGGAGTGCGAACCTTGTCGTATGTGATGGAAGTCATGGCGTTTCGATGGATCGTGCCCGACGAATTGTATCGTCTTTTCCGAATCGCAAGGGGCGCGTGGCGAAGAGGTAGTAGAGGAGCTTGAATCGTCGCTATCATCCGAGATGGGGCCAAGGGTGAAAATTCGACGCCGAGCGAGACGGGGGGACGAGGGGACGACATATTGCGGAGGATAGAGGGATGATGGTGGGGTAGAGGACAGCGATTTCTTCTTCGCTGACAGTAAAACCCCAATCGAGGACCTCCAGAAACACCCGCTCGATCCTACCGACATCACCCTTTCCAAAGATCCCGGTGGCGATCGCCCAGTGAACGTTTTTGAGGGTGGAATCATTCGTAAACTGAATCAAGAGATCAGGACCGACATTACTTCATTTGAAACGTGCATACCTATGAAGCGAGCACGAGAGCACCAAGGAAGACACGGTAGACGGCCCATTCCTCAGTTTCGACGGAGAGATGAGGCCGTGAGCGGTGGATGTAGACGAGGGTAGTCGGGACCTCTGCCCGACCGATCACGTTGGCGGCAAACTCCGCAAAGCCGGCGGCTTCAGAACAAACCTCGCTTCGACCACTGGCACGAGAACTAGAAGGGGATCCGACGGCCAGGTCTACCGTGTCAATTGCCTCACGAACAATATGGTCTATCGTGGCTATCAGTGACTCTGCCTCGTCGAACACGTACCGACTAGGTTTCGGTTGACACATAGCTTGGTGAGTTCGAGCACGGTCTCAGAGTGTTTGGAAGCTTCGATTTGAGAGGCAGGGCGGATGTGCGCCATGGCTGGAGAGTCGAAGGCGAAGTGCGAGGAGGTGGGAGATATGAGCCTGAGGGAGACAATATACCTCTGGTCTCGTTCACAATTTGGTATAAGCCGTGGTGAGACCAGGTACGTGGTGTATCCCCTCACCTGCCATAATTTCGATAATGATCTCCTTTCATCTTGCAAACAGTTTTGCGATCATCACCTCCGCCAACCGCTACGTAGCTCGACCTCCCGAATATCCGAGTGGCAGTTCCCAGCCGTACCCGTATTTGCTCTCTCCACTCGTTTACCGAAATGAGATTTCATGCACAAGGTATTCCTACCACGTCGCTGTCCCCCCGTTATGCCTCGTGTACTCCCATTCCTGCATGAGGGGTTCGTTTCAACAGAACCGGTTTGCCTACGCAGTTCATCTTTGGGGTCAACAGCAATCTCAAGCGGTCACTGCATTCATAGGGTCACTATCCAACGGCACGGCTCATCACTGCTGTCTCATTCAGCCCCCAATCTCAGTTTGATCGGTTCTTCCAACGCAGGACCTCTTATCGCCGGCCATCTTCAATTGGACGCTACGCTATCAGAATCCCCGTTCGTTGAAGCACCGTCCATTGAGAATGCCGTACCCCAACCTTGCGAGCAGGTTATCCTCATCTGCGGAAGAACGGCACGGATGCCACAACGCGAACAGAACGGATGCGATGTGAACTCACTGCCACCATATCTCCGGGTTTGTGCTCCCATCCCACGCGCCTGTCTGGATTCACGAGCGTCTATTCCGACCCCGATCCCAGAAAAGCTTCAAGCCTATCTCGATTGGGCAGCGTATGTCGAGCGTGTTGGGATCGACGACTCATTGAGACACCTCAATCCACACCTCCGTACGCCACAGCTTTTCTCCTCCCGTGTACGTGTCGTACCCTCGACAGTCTACCTTCGGTATCGTTATCCGGTATGACACGGGAGCAAGGCGTAGTTTCGTATTGGACTACGCACACCGATCGGCGTTAGCCCATCAGTCACTCGGCATCCCAACGATCCTCGGCTGTGTATACATAACCCGATAACAATCTCTGGGGCGTTCTCACCGAATTTCAAAACCCGCACCGTACATTCCGGACAATATTAAGACACTGGTCCACGTGACGGGTGAGCACATCGGGAGGTGATTAACTCAAAGCTTTTGTGGAGAACGGTGACTTCGAAATGTCTCATAGGCTCTCAGTGTCGTCGTGCAACCGTGATAAAAGTGTATCGTTTGTCCACGCGCTCATCTGGTTCGCTTTTTTCTTATCTATTCTCTTCACCCACCCGCACGAGTTCACCCCTTGTCCCGCAGATGTGATATTTTGGTAACCGCCCGGTACGATAATGATTTCCCCTGGCTGCGGCATGGTGAGCACCGTGTAGGTCAGATCCCATACAATCTACACGATGCCTGGACTAAGGGTGTCTGACGACAATTGGGTACCTCTCTCGTGTGTTTCTGAACTCGGGTTCTCATTATTCTACTCCCAAGCATCCAAGACTCGATGATTTACCCCTTTTAGCTTCTCCCCCGTTGTGGCGAGCTCCCTTGATCTACGCTCTGGACCCTGGAGCGCTTGGGGGTCATCGATTAGCGTCAATTTGTGCCGACGGTGAACGTCTAACGAACCGTGACTACTGTGAGTCTCCCAAGGTGCGCTATCCCGGATACGCTTATTCCTCGTGGAACTTAATTTCCGCCATTTCTTCACAACAGGTCTCATTCATGACCTCTGTGCATTCACCCTCGATTGCGGGAACACATACACCGATTTACTTCTTGCCGCCCGGGAGCGGCCATCACACCCTCTCCAACCCACTGCATTCCGATTGGTGTTTTTGCGCACGAGCGTATCTATTTCCCGATCTCTTGGGCACGACGACGGCGTCGTTCTCACTCTTTGCTCTAGATCTGCCCCGACGACAGTCACCACGACAGTCCCCCTTGGTTCTTCTACTTTCACTTCTGTCGCCGCGGACGGGTGGGCCGTGATGCATTCTTATTGCGAAGAATCTGATTCATATCGTTTACAACCCCCCTATCACTGTTCTCGACCGTATGAATCTAATGATAATATTTGGACATCTTGAAGGCGGACCTACTTGGCTGTGTCGGACAAGCTTAGTAACTCTCGTCGGGGTGTGTATAGGTATGAGCCCTGATTGAATTGGTGCGCATACGCTAGTCGCCACATTCAACCCTCCACTCCACCACCTCCCCCTCCTTTGGCGTCTTTTTCTCTTGATCGTTAACTCTGCATCGTTTCAGTTCGCGACCATGGTACGATGCTGTGCCATACTACCATCATAGATGCTGCCCCAGCGGCTGAAAGTTATGTAGATCACTAGGTGCTGTTTGTTGGGCGATCATCGCCCTTATCCGCCTCCGACGCATCGAAGACGCTGCATCGGACGTGGGAGCGTCGGGATAACATTTGGTTCTTGATTATCTCTGATAACCAGTGATGCGGGTGCTTATTCCTGTATAGTTCTATCGCATTAGTTTTCTCTACCTTGTTCCGTAATGATCAAAGACGCTTCGCCTCTGGACCGAAAGCTTCCTGTTCGGATGATAACTCCGGGGCTTGGTGTTTCCATGGTGTGATGGGGTCCTGCCAAGGCAGGCACAAACGTTATTGGGGTGTTTCAATGCAGTGCCCAGCTTGAGGGGGTGTCCATTCGTTTCCGTTCAAACCTCCTTTACGCTCTTCCGTTTTAGTTGCTGATACACCATCACGTTGCGACGCGTGTGCACAGCTCATTTCTGGCTGGCCCGACAGGGGGACCAGGAGAACTAGATGAAGAAACGAAACGAGGAGGCCGGAACACACAACAAACCTTCCCACATTGACTAGCGCCACGATCGTCGGTCCCTTACCAGCACCCCATCACACATCACGCAATCACCCCTAATCGTAGATGTGAAAACCATTATTATTCGTGAAAAAGTGTCCTCGCAAGAGAGTCAAAGTGCAAACTAAAAGTCCAATTGCAACCAAAGAGTGACTTGAGGATCTAACCTCCCCTACGAGCAAGCAGAATCAAATGAAAAAAAGTCCTTGTAGAATGTCCGTGGTATTCGTAGATGCTTAAGCGTAAGTGTAGCAGAGCTCTCCTGCCTTGGTGTCCATCACGTCCCAAACGGTAACGTTGCCCCACAAGCCATCGCTAGCGAGGATGTTGTCATACTAGGGAGGAACGAAGTGTGAGCGACAACGATCGCCGGGCATCAAACGAACCGCTTACGCCTTGGTATGGGGGAAGACCAGTCGGGAACCTGATGAAGTTCGCAAAGCCTTGGGCTATAACGGAGCCTCCTCCGAACGCAACCTTGTTCTTGGGGCTCTTGTTTTGCCAATCGTACCAGATCTTGTCAACCATCTGCGAGAAGTCGTGTGAGATGAACGGAATATGGGGAAAAACGAGTGGCGGAAATACGAACAGCGTGGTGCAGGAAGAACGTGGGATCGTTAGGGGTCCATTTCGGTCCGGGCGTACAGTTAACAGCCTTAGCGGGACAATAACCGGTCATGTCGCTGCAGAAGTTCGTTAGATGTCAACCCGAGGAAGGTCCAGGAGCAACAGCACGCTTACCCTCCGGAAATGAGATGGGCGCCGATATGATTACCCTACAACGGACGGGTCAGAACGGTCGAGAGATGACAAATAAAGTTGGACTCACGTTGGTCGACTCGAAGTAAGACTGGAATGCGAAGTAATTTCCCTCGAAGCCGTTGACGATGAAGTCCACATTTGCCCTGGACATGGTGTCATTAACCCTGAAGCTCACGTTACGGGGAGGAGCGGCGGGATCAGGTCCGAAAGGAGGAATGAGGTCGGGGTTGCTGAGCGGGAAAAGCGAATAGTTCCTCCTGATGTGATGAGGGGATGGGTAGACCCTAACCACGTCCTTGAAACCGCCGTCTTGGATTTCGAAATCATCCTTGGCTTCACCCCAGGTACCAAGGCCAGAGGACGAAGGATCCCAAAAGTTGGAATGCAATACATCAGAGGCGTCTGGGTGAAAATTGATGTGATCAGCCCCATGATGACGCTAAGACAGCCTTAAAGCGCAACCGCGCCGACAGTACCTAGCGTCCAATCCCAGTAAGGCGACACTCCTTTGTAACCGCACTTTTCAATAAGCGTCTTTTCAAAGAAATGGAGATAGTATCTGTGCCATGGGAGGAATGGTGCCGAGAAGTGGATCTGTTCTTTCGATTAAAAATGATTAGGACGCGAACAACGCGGAACATACCACGGTGTTGAGGTCCATGTGCAGATAGACCAGGTCTAAACCAAACGTGTAAGAATCCACAAGTAATCAACGCTCAGGCACCACACACCATCGTAGAATGAGCTGTTTGGGTTGATCGGCGGGATGACCGACTGGTTGACTGGGACGGTCGGCACCAGGGTGGGAGTGTGGGGAAGTTTGGCGACACACTAACAATCGTCGATCAGCGTCTTGGACGGAGGAATAATGGTAAATGGAGCATACATTCACTGCATCGATCCACTCCTTTCGCTCACGGGGAGAGAGCTTCCTCCATTCGCGTCGGACCTTGGGGTTTTTACACCCACCGTCGGTGGCGTCGGCGGCGACGACAGCAGACACGAAGAGGGAAAGAAGGAGAATACGAGCAAGACCGAGGAAGGAACTCATCTGTAGGCGGTGACGATGAAGAGGCCGTGAGGAAAAAGAGAGTCCGCACTACCTTTTATATATTTCGAGAAGACTGAAGGCCAAGATCATCCCATTGTTGTGGGAAGCGCGAAGTATGTGAACTGGGAAGGACGTGACAGGTACTCCTGTTTCGGCGACGGGTGGGGATGAAGAGCTCCGAGTAAATGGGCGGCGTGGTGATGGATTTGAGGTAGTCCCAAGATAGTGACCAATGAGAATGCCTGCCGTTTGCACAAAACAACAAACGAGCCCAGGTGTCCCTGCAACCCAAGATGACACCAGAAACAGCCAACCGAGCGCAGAGAATATTAGATTCACTATTTTGACAACCGTGTGGAATGCCTGGAGCATAGCAAGGACGAATCGAGCCTAGTTTCCTTTTTCTCCGAGTAGAAAGGCGCTGGACTTCGGCAAGCCAGGGGTACGTGATGGACTTTACGGAAAAAAGATTGGCAATGCGAATCCTCGGGGATGGACGCCGTTGCGTGGATCGGCCGACAATGGCGGTTGCCGCCAAGTCTTGCATCTCTTGAGAAGAGTCGGTGAATGCATAAGGAAGTTGCGTTGGTCAGGTTTCAGGACGTGGAAGTTCTGTCTATTGGGAGAAAGAGCGGGGGGAGGGAGTGGTATGCTCATCATGATGCGGCAGAATGCGGCACGCGACGAACTATGCTCATGCCAAGCTCCAAGGACGCGTGTTGAGTGAATAATGTCAAGTGCTCACCAAATGAGAAATGGCTCAGAAGACGTGCCTGGATCGAGCGGGGATAGACGGCCCCTAACTCTTTTCTCCGTTCATTCATTCATTTCACCTCCACTGCCCTCCCTAGATCTACACCTTTGCAGCCGAATCCGAAGGGCGGATTGCCAGCCTCGTTGTTGGATGACGCCCACGACAGCATCCGTCCGTCTTGAAGACAGCGGCCGCGGAGGAATGTTCGCGTTTCCAATGGAAGTGGGTGATTCCTGCCTTTTTCCGCATGTTGAATGGCAGCATGGAATCCGGAGCTTGCGGAGAATCATATCAACCATTACGAATATCCGGAGGTATGAGACAGTTGAGAGTAATCTGGTTGCCGGCGGTCTGCGACGTCGGCGAATCCCTGGGTTCTGCGGCGTTGCACCTTGTAAGCTTGTGCACCGGATTTTTCGGCCGTTTTTTCCGATCACTTTCATACTTTTCGTTCACATCGACGACGTAATGAATACGCTCGGTTTGTGCGGCGTTAGGATGGCGCTCTTGTGTGCTTCCTGCTGCGGTTCTCTCGTCGCAAAACACCAACGTGGATCGCGAATCAGCCTGTTACTTTTTATAGATTTACGAAGGATTCTCGCACAGAGTATATTCTTCCGGGCTTGCGAATGTGAATGATGCGTAATCCCAGTCGGGGCAACGCCGCAAGCGTTGACTATCATCATGGGTTGCGTCGTGGTATTCTGTGGCGTCCACCAGCGGTCCCTTGGCATTTGGCTCACTCGACTGATAAGCCCAAGACATGGTAGCCGTGCAAAAGTCAATATAGCACGGCAGGGAACGGTTCCCGCGTCGTGTTTATCCTATCCTAACGGCCTCAAACCCCAGCATCCATACCAACAGGCTTCTGCATTCCAAGAACCCACTCTTCAACGAATCCTCAACGGGCTTCTTCTCCGCGAGCACTCTTTAGTGATTGATCGTGATGAAGTCCATCAGATTCTTGGCTGACTGCTTCACAGATCCCAACCCAGTCAACCCCTGGATTTCCTTCCACGTACTCGGGAAGCGCCGTCCACGGGCTGGATCCGGTGGGTTCCCCCTTTCTTGAGGGAACTGTAAGTTACGAGCATTCCCGAAACCTTCTCGACCTCTGCCACGTCCGAGTCTCCTTGTCGACCTCCATCCACTTGTCCCACTTCCTTTCGATCTGTTGCTCGAGCATGAGAGGGGGTTCCTCGTCCTCGTCCGTAAATTTGAGTTTATCGGGACGTGGCTGAGGAGTCCAGGGTTATGCTCGAAGAAATCGTCCTGAGGAGGAACACCAGCTTTCCCCTATTGCTCTCCATCTCCGCCAACAAGCAGTCCAGCACTTGGCCACCACCATATTTGTGTCAAGAGGTGAGTTGACGCGCCTCGTCGATGGGGATACAACTTCCGCCAGCTTTGAGAGTTTCCTCAGCCAACTTCTTGGCTCTAGGGACCCCTTCGTTTCCAATTTTGGCTCCAGTGGTTTCCTCGAACTTATCACCAGGAAGAACATCTACGGAGGCTAGGAATTTAGCTTAGCCTCGCCACGGTACTTCTTCACTGTAGCATCTTCTATTGGCACATGTTGACGCTAACCTTTTCTATTGACCTGAGGGCTTGTTGCTTCACCTTCTCCGGAAAAATCACTTCTATGATCGGTGTGCGACTCACGAAAGAACCGCCCGGTCGATGAATAGGATGTCGTCATCGACGATTGTGCGTGAGGCCGACGGTTTGGCGATGGCGCCCCCTCCCGCGGGCAGAACCAGTAAACGAGAGAACTTTGACCTATGCAGCGAATCCTAAGGTATTTGGGTTCTCCTTCCCTACTCTCTCGGGAAGTCTCCCGGTGAAGGAAACGGGTCTGGATCTGAGACTCTTGGGATGCACTCGCGATTCTGCGGGCGGCCCGAAGTGGACTTGGCTTCCATGATCGACCACTACGAACTTGTCGAAATGGTTGTGGACACTCCCGCTTGGTTGAGGGCGACGAAAGCGGTCCGGTTAAGCACACCCGTCGTGATTCTCCTCAACAGAGCCCAAGGTAGTACTCGCGTCACGCGCATACGCTGAGCGTGGACTGATCCCGGGCATTCACCTCGATTTTGCGGGATCCACGCACCAATTTACCACTTGGGAGTGGTCCATCACGCTCTTCTTCGTTGCATTCCGATCGACATCTTGCACACGAATACATCTGCTTCCGGTCCACCGACATAACAACGCCTTACAGTGTTGAGAGCAAATCGATGTTGATGTGGTCCTCCTTGTCCCAACCCGGTGGACATCGCCCCCGCCGTACCCCCCTAGTTCTCTTGCTTTGACGTTCCCGCCGGGGACGTGTGGTATTCCATCCCACATGAAACGTCGCGATGCGATCTTGCAAGGAACCTGATGCACGCTGTTTTATCACCCCTCTTCCCCCACGCTCGACTCTACGAGCTTAATTTGTTTCCGTTCGTGGATCTGCTCGGCTGCTTCGGACAAGCTTAATAACTCTCTGATTGGCATACGACTGGATCGCATGGCGGGCGCGCACGTTATGCTCGCCGCCGGCTTCAGCACTACTCGCCCGTTTTTTGGCATTTCTATTCCTGTGGCTTGTTAGCGCGCGTTAACTTTGTATTGCTTCAGTTTGCGATCATCCGGTCTGATGCTACTTCCCCACAGCCCTCATTGACGCGTCCTGGCAGTGGTTGAGGGTTATTGTTTGTTGTGCGATCGTCGCTCTCATCCTCCTTCAACGTGCGCGCACGGGAGATGCTGACGTGGGCCTGGGAACGTTGGGGTGATCTTCGGTTATTTGGGTGGGGTTATTGCAGGACCCCTGACATCCGTAATAAAGGCCGGATCCTGATTTTCCTTTTTTCGTCCGGACTGGAACGTCGGGGAGGAGACGATCCGTCCGGACTGGATCTAGCCTTCCGACTGCAGCC
>Ga0307514_10000991_pt1 | contig 42016 bp, 58 predicted proteins | sample 16_EM_MG_FD_203088 | JGI IMG/M metagenome (GOLD analysis project Ga0307514, IMG submission 203088) | Populus trichocarpa ectomycorrhiza microbial communities from riparian zone in the Pacific Northwest, United States - 16_EM | ecosystem: Host-associated > Plants > Roots > Unclassified | place...
GCATGCCAAGGCGGCTGCATTAGCACTGCATCGGCTAGGGTTATGCTTCTATGACCATGCATATGCGATGTTTATGCTTGTCCGACCGTGCATATGCGAGGGTTATGTCTGCATGTTCCCACATATGTGTGCCAAGACCGCTATTCCCAAATAGGAAGGTATAAAGACTTTTGTTCTGCACCTCCGTACATAGTAACACCAATCCAAGGTGTCGAGGTCTAGGAACATGTTTTTATGTGGAACATGAGTTTCATACATGAAACTTGACAAGGAAGTCTTTGACTGTTTGCCATGACTTACCAACTGCTGTTACAATTTGTGCCGCTGTCAGTTGGAATCGTGGTAGACAAGATCTACAAGTCTGACATCTCATGGCGCTTTGGTTCGACATCAGTAGGTAAGTGGTGCCGAGTAGCCGCGCCTAGGTTCTTAGTTGCATGCAGCCCCTGTATCCCGGACACTTTCCGAACTTGACTGTACTTACGTACTCAGTACCTACAGTACCTATATGTGTATAAGACGTTCATGCATTGTAAGGCATTACTGCGATCGATTGATAGTACTGTACATGTATAGTACCTAGTCTTCGTGTTGATGTCCTGTCAGCTTCGGCAGTCGGACGCCGATTGTGATCCAATACCTCCGCATAGCGAGCGCTTTTACCAGTATTCTTTTTTAGCAGTGCTGTCCTGAAACGAGTTTCCTCGAGGATAGTACCTAGAAGGCCTACTAAGAGTGAAGAAACCCTTGCTAATCTACAGTACTGTTCGTTCGCTGCCGAATATCCTGGCATCATCAGCACAATGTCAATATACACGCTGCGTGTTTGTCGTTTAAAAATAGTATCTAGAGAATATAAAACCACCTGAAGATGCCCACCTCAACCCTTCTCTTCTTCCTTCCTCACCCAAGCTACAACCTTCATTCTCTAACGACTTCGTTCGACTACCCACACGCCAGCGGCACCTAGGATAATCTCTTTCTGGTAAAGGCGATATCCTATTCTCTTCTAAACCAACTATCAATACATTCCTTCATCGCCTTCACTTAAGAAAATACTCTGTTTCTTTAGAACTGGTTTCTATTGAGCACTTCATTCTTGCAATCTCAAACTCTTCTTACCGAAGTCCATCTTTTTTTTACCAATTTCCGAAAAAATGAAGTTCACTCTTGCCGTCATTGCCGCCGCCGTAGCGTCCCTCCCCATGATCGAGGCGCACTTGAAAATGCTTAACCCTGGGGCTTACCGCCAGGGTGACCCAGTTCCTCCTCTCGCCGATGACGGGTCCAACTTCCCATGCACCGTTACTGACTTTGGTACTTCCGACGGCGAGGGACCAACCCTGAACCCAGGCCAGGGCGCTGAAATCAGCCTTGCGGGTACTGCCGTTCACGGGGGCGGCTCCTGTCAAATCTCCATCACTTACGATCAACCACCAACCAAGAACTCAGTTTGGAAGGTTATGAAGTCATTCCAGGGAGGATGCCCCGTAGAGGCAGCTGGCAACCTTCCCCCCCCTCCAAGCGGTGAACCAAGTACCAACATTCTGGCCCCTCTTGCATATACCGTTCCAGCTGGTCTCCCCGCTGGCAAAGCCACTATAGCATGGTAAGTCACCGCCATTAAACCTCAAACAGGGTTATGATACTAATAGAATATCGTTACAGGACCTGGTTCAACCGACTTGGTAACCGTGAGATGTACATGCGATGTCATAAGGCTACAATCGGTGGTAGTGGTGCTAAAGGGGCTTTCGACGCTCTCCCCAACATGCTCGTTGCGCAGATCCAAACCACAACCTGTAAAATTGCAGCGGGTATCAGTGTCAACTTCCCAAACCCTGGCTCTCAAGTCCAAGGTTCTGGCGACGGAAACCCAACTGGAGACTGTGGATCCCAGGGTGGGAAGAGAAGTATCAGGTTCTCGGCTGACCATTTGGCTAAGAAGGCTATTTGATCTCTTTTTTGCGATGAGTTCTCTTTAGCTTCGGAGTTCAGCGGTTTGCTTAAATTTGGTGGGAGGTAACGGGATATAAAAAGCATGTAGTTAGTTGTGGATATTGTGTCAGAATATTGGCTTGTTAGTTCTATAAACCATTTCATCATATTTCTCTTGTGAAGAAAGGCCTCAGCTTCAAATACATATCGTGGAGGTAAAACCAGCAAAAATTACTGCAGTGCAAACAAGTGCTGAAACAATTCTTGTGACTGAATCTCAGCATATTGAATACTTTTAAAAAAGTAGTATCTGAATGCGAGACCGAGGGGGACCTATTATTGAGATTTCTTTGAAACAACCCGATGCCATACCAGGCAGGAGGCGTTAGAACCGAGGCAAGGAGTTGTAGTTGACTGGTTGTACGAGTTCATGTGCAGAGTTTGGTCTTGAGTTAGTTACTGTATCCAAATACTACATATCCCAATGCCGTAAATAGCAAGTACATATATATACATAGGTAGTCACCTCCAACTCCATTACCAAACACCCGCGGCCCTCAAACTATCGATAGTTGCAGTCACGAAGCTACAACAAAATGAAACCAAGCCCAGCTACTGTAGATAGATATACATATGTAACAAAGAAAGAGGTATTTACATATGTATCAAGCACAATATCCCAAACTCCCAAACATACCACGGGCTCGCTACCGTGTTGTATGTAAGCCCTAAACCGCAATGGTAGATGTATAATATACAACCCTTCATCATCTTCTGCCAAATAGCTCTTGCAAAGACCCTCACCCCTCACCTTCACCCCCCACCATCACCCCCCACCCCCTCTATAATAAATAAATAGTCATAGATTAAGTTTAAAACATAAATTACACCCACCGCACCTCCGTAGCCCGAGTCCTCCTCCTTCCCCCCTGACTCCTCCACATCGACCTTCTCGCCCACCCTGACCTCCTCGGTGGCTGCAAAGCTGCAGGCGGCGGCGGAAGCGGCAGCGGCGGTAGTGGTGGGTCTATAATCTGTAGAGCCGGCATTGGTTCCTCCCGTGGGTTCTCCTCCGGGAGAGCTGGCATTGGTTCCTCCCGTGGGCCCTCCTCCTGTAGAGCCGGCATTGGTTCCTCCTGTGGGCCCTCCTCCTGTAGAACGGGCATTATTCCCCCCCGCGACTCCTCCTCCTCTGGCTGAGCCTCCACAGGCCCTTCCCAGCTCCGTACATGCTCTAGCCGGCTCTTCATCCTCGGCTGTGCATGTGAAACCCCACCATTCTCCTCCTGAGGTTCTTGATTCCCATCCACTCCCATCCCCACTTCTGACCCTGCCCTCGTCACCACGCCACTCCCGTTTCCACTCCCCGCTAGTGAGGCCGCCGGTTGCGATATTGAGCCCTGGGTACTCCTCACCGCCGATAACTCGTATAACCCCTGCGTGTGCACATTATTCCACTGGCGATACGCACTCACGACACCATTCTGGCTGTCCGAATACCCCTGCCCCTCCGCCTGCGATCCCTGTACGGACCCCGCATCCGCCTCGCGCACTTTCTCGACCTCTTTTGTCGCCACCTTCATCCCGCTCCTTCGTCCGCAAAAAAACACCGCCACAAACAGCAAACTCACCGCTAATATCCCAAACAGCAATACCGCGGCTATCATTCCCGGTGGCAACCTGGCGCCCTTTGGGGCACCTTTTGATACCTGGTCCAGTTTGTCGAGGTTGACGCAGAGGGGCCCCCGGGTGGTGTGATTGAGTCCGTCGATTGGGCTGTCTGCCACGCAGCTATAGGCGTGGGGGCAACATTTCTGGTCGCTGCCGCAGACGGTTGACGATTTATCTTGACAATTGGAGTAGTCCGGGAGGAAGGTGAGGTTCCCTCCGTTGGTGGGGTATGGACTCGGCAGCGCTGCTGCAGAGTGCAGTAGAGCGAATAGATAGAAGTAGGGAAGGAGAAATTGGAAAGAATGAGGCGTTTGTGAGAATGCTTGAGGTGAATATCTGTTCGTCCCTAATGTTGGCTTTTGGTCAGATCTGAATATTTCTGGTATTTAAAGACTTCTTCTCCTCCTGCATTTGGGGGGGGGGGGGGTTCGTCGACTTGCTCACGTTCCCGTCTGGTAGCAGAATTCCTCTTTTGCGAATCAGATGCCCAACATAACACAGGCACCCACTCCGACTCCATCACACCCTACTATCCCAACTCAAGCAGCCCCTCCACACAAATTACAAACTCTTTCACCCCAAATAACAAGACCCTATGGTAGCAAGCCGAAAGCCACCCACGGCCAGGTCGTAGGGTGTCAAGAAACGTTGTCGCCGGTCAGCAATGGATTTTTACCCAGATTTGAAGAAGCACACACTCAAGCAGGTAAATACCATTATCTGCAACAGCGGCCGCACATACCGCCACACAAGTCCCAATACATACAGGCGTGGCACGTCGCATGTTCCTCCGCCTAGTAACCTTAGGCTGACTGGGGGTATACTTCAAAAAAAAGAAGACATGCTCCTATGGTTCCACAACTTCCACACAATACACGCCTAACTCGCACACAAAACACAGTACCCCGCTGAAGTTACCCAATCTGGTCCTGCAGATAACTGTCGATCCAGGCATACGTAAGAGGGGTGGCAGGGCTTTGGGTGCTGCAGGGGGCGGTTACCATGACAAGGGTATGTACCGTAGAGTAGACTCGAACATCTTCCTATCAGTCCTATCAGGAATGCACACGAGTAATGAGTACTGCATCCACTGGCGAACAACGGTTCATGTCGCTTTTCAAGACATACCAGTAGGCTGAGGAAATTCGATACACAAGGTCAAAAACAAGTGGCTTTAACGTGAGCTCGGTCTATGTCTTGAAAACCGACATATACCGTTGTTCGCCAGTGGATGCGGACTTAAAAACAAAAAACTGTGGATCGGGGCCGGGTCACCTGATGCGCTACCGTAGGTATATCATTGCCGGTCATGCTTTAGCGAGTTTTATTATACCCAGTCTGCAGTAGGTACGGCGCTTCACACAACCTTGATGGCTCTCGTTAAAATAAGCATATCTCGATTACAAGAATATCTGGCTTAGTCACCATACATATACTTGTAACAAAGAGGCGCACGAAACCAATCACTTTAACTAATGAGGAGTGCATAATGCCAAGGTTTTTGCAAGAGTGGTTGAGTGCATTCAAGAAGAGATATAGGATTAAGAAGCTTGTTTTTACACAGGATCAGCCTCTGAGGAAGAAGAAACGGAGATGTTGGTGGAGGAGATTCAGGATATCCTCCTGATATTATATACAGACATACCTGGTAGCCCTTGTGCCGTTCCACGGGCTTTTTCTACCCCTCCGCCCAGTTTATTCCATAATTATAAATTTTCTCCCAATATAAGCATATATTGGTTACAAGCAAAATACCTCCAGTCCGGAGGATATGTTTATAACGAGAGCCATGCTGAATTCAGGCAGAGAGCGAGTGATCTGGGTTCAACTCCCAGCTGAGCTATTATTTTTTTTTTTCTTGTGTGAAGCCTGCTCTTATTGAGAACTAACTTATCCACTGCACCAGGAATTAGGTGATCTCGTGAGTATTTTGGAGTGTGTGTGAATCGATTGCATTGAAGGATTATTGTAGAGCAATGAGCCCCAAAGAACACACGGTTAGACCCTAAACTTAAGTAGGGTCTGGACACAGTGTCAGTATCCAAAAAGGCACAGTGGTCTAACGGTATGACTCTCGCTATGTAATGACCTGCTGAATTTAGGCAGAGAGCGGGTGATCTGGGTTCAATTCCCAGCTGAGCCATTATCTTTTTTTCTTGTTTGCACACTAATAGAACCAGCCACGCCTGGGAACTTTTTTTGAAGGAGTCATTAATCACATTCAGCCTATCTAGGCTATGGCGACGGACTGCAGCTCGCTGGTTGCCCACTGAACCTTCCTCCACTACACGGGCCAGTCCCTGCCCTCCCCGGCAGGTTTAGACAGCCCAATTGCTAGTAGGACAGTGGTGGCAGCCTTAACGCGTTAGTGTTATATACATGCTTGAAGACTTCCACATCAAGTTTTGTGCTCAAGGTCTACAAAGGCTCGAGAGCATCGCGACAGAGTCTCGGGATGTCTCGAGCCCAGGCGTAGAACCAGCTTTCTGATTGCTTATCCACTGCGCCAGAAATTAGGTAGTTACTTGCGTTAAACGATTATATATTGTCGAGCAATGAGCCTCAAAGAACCTACGGTAAGTTAGACCCTGAACTTAAATAGTGTCTGAACACAGTAGTAGCATCTAAAAAGGCACAGTGGTCTAATGGTATGACTCTCGCTATGTAATGACCTGCTGAATTCAGGCAGAGAGCGAGTGATCTGGGTTCAACTCCCAGCTGAGCCATTATTTTTTTCCTGTTTGCACCCGGTAAAGACTAATAAAACCAGCTCTCTTATTGAGAACTAACCACTGCGCCCACACAAATAAATCGGTGAACAACTGCACCAGAAATTAACCAGACCGATTTATTTTTATCTGTAGACAACTAGTAATCCCAGTTGATAACTACTGGTGGCCCCTTCAGGATGAATGACATGATAACTTTGTATATTCTCAATCTTCACAAAAACTTTATGCACATGGGCGTGTCTAAGTCTCTGCCCTCATGAGCAAATCTGAGGGTGGACATAGGTAAGGCCCTATAATATATAGGTGTATAGTAACTAGCTATCGGTAAAGCAGCCCATGAACGTAGTGGTCATGATTTTATTATCATCACCGATCTCCATTTCAAGCGGAAGGAGGCAAGAAGCTCCCCCGCCCATAGCATGTACAATCTGGATTACCCCGTTCTGCTTTGCAATTCTCGCGATTTTGAATCTCTGAGCATGGACATCCAGAGCGAGTTGGGAAGGCCCCTGACAGCTTCCTGATGCCCCCTTACTTCTTAACCATCCACCATCAATACCAACAGCAGATATCTTTTTAAAAAAAAGAGAAAGAGGGAAAAAAACGATCCCAACAACTGACGCAATACACTCCCATCCACCTGTCTGGCGCATGGCGTTTTTTTTTTTTGAAAACCATTACTCGTATTCAGTCTATCTAGGCTATGACAAGAGACTGTACCTACATGTAGGTTATCTCACCCTGGAGCTAGCCTCTGCTCTCCATGTGGGCGTTGGGTATGGTAAGTTGGCACTGTGTTCGCCCTGTAGAAGCTCCTGGGAGAGGAGGTTAGCTCTCATGTGCCATGGAAAGGAGGAATTGTAGGTTGGATTGTAAACTTACAGTTCCTCCGAGGCATTCTAGGCAGGTCGGTGAGCGTTTTCTCTCTTGTCTTTTTACCGGTTCATTACTCGTATGCAAGGATCTAGTCTGTGAGGCAAGCGCATCCCCCAGTGCACTGCAGAGCACCACCGCGCTGCTTACTGCCCCCTCCGCCACAGGTACAAGCTGATACACTTTGCAGGAGTTGAGAGCCAACTCTGTATGATGGACGTTAGCAAGCTGTTCATCAAGTAAAGCGTAGGAAAGTGTATATCTACCTCTCTTCTCGGGCCAAACATTGAAAACTATCTTCTATCATGGCGGCCTAATGCGATCCTCCTTCCTCCCTCTGTTTTCATGATATCAATTCTGGGGAAGGATGTATGCGGTAGTGATGGATGCCGGAGGAGGCAGGCATTATGCTGGCCTGAGAGAATGAGGGCGCACGTAATAGCCTTGGACAGCCAGAGTGCCTTAGCGAGGGCCGTCCAGCTGGACTACATGAGGGCGCAGTCATGGGTAGAAGAGAAGCTCCAGAAGGCAGCGACGGGGCGCATCCTGATGTGGGTGAAAGGGCACAGTGGGATCATTGGGAATGAGGAAGCGGACAGAATGGCCAGGAAGACCCGATGGATAGGAGCAGCCTGAAATAGCAACACCGGCTGGCATCCGACAGGCCTTTCCACTCTACACCAGGCTGGCACATCTGAAGTGGGGCAGGGAGGCGCTGCGGGGCCTGGTCTACGTTACCACCGACCGCGGCCCCCTGAAGCATTGGTTATGGACAATGAGGAGAGCGGAAGGCAGCAGATGTGAGTGCAGGGTGGCTCAGATCGCGGTGCATTTGTTACGCTGCCTGCTTGTTGGAGATGAGAAAGGTAGGACGTTGGAGGAGGCAGGGCAGGACCTAGAGTGGTGCTGGGAAGTAGAGCACCTGAGGCGGTAGTTGATCGTTTTTGTACGTAGCTAGAGGGGGGGATAGGCGCAGGGACCAGCCCCGGGGTTGGATAACCTACCAGTAGGTGCGGTCTCTCGTCATAGTCTAGATAGACTGAATACGAGTAATGATTTGCCAAAAAAGGTTTTCTGGGAAAGGATAGAGTCATGCCTTTCCTATCGGACCCTGGTGGGACTGGGATATTCACCCAACAAGGGAGGAAGCCCAGATGTCACGGCGGCCTCCCCATACGCTGCCAGTAACACTGGCCCAAGGCCTCGAGTGCCTTCCCCCCACGGGAGGGAGTTGTGGTACACCGACCGAGCTACACTAGGGTAACTATCTTACACTCCACAGCTATAGCTACCTTATGGATGATCAGGCAACAGCACCCATCTCTGGCGTTTGGTGGCTCAGGCCTGGAGTTCTGCAATATGCGAGGGTATCCAGCTGGAGGGGAGCGGATCGGGTGTCGCTCCAGGCTCAGGTTTGGTGGGATGGGCCCTAAACGATGGCAGCCAGAGAACCCTGCAAGAAAGCCATGGCTTTCCCAATAGCACCATCAATGCGGGCGTGGGTGGGGTCCACGTTTCGAGCCGAAATGGCCATGCGAGCTCGTTGTGCAATACGATGTTTGAGGAGACGGCTTAGTGGAAGGGTGGGAGGTTTTAACTTGTAACTTGGTATGGTGAGAATTTGCTAGGGAGGTAGTGAGATATTTTCCCGCCAGGCACTGGCAAACAAGTAACTAGACTATGGCAAACAAGTAAGCAGACTATGGCAAACCATATGGGAGAGGAATTCGTTTGATACATTGGGAGGGGCTGTATGAAAGGTGTCGTATTCTGTCAGTATGCAGTGCCGTACCTACCTACATACATCGGCAGAACACAGTAAGCAGTGAGCTGGTAAGAGTGGTGGGGGGAGTCTGGTTGGCAAGAGTCATCGGTTGGATTGCCTCAGGCGAGAAAAAAAGATAATGGCTCAGCTGGGAGTTGAACCCAGATCACCCACTCACTGCAACTATTTAGCAGGACATTACGTAGCAGGAGTCATACCATTAGACCACTGTGCCAGTTGAGATACTGTTGGGCTATAGCAGATTCAAGGATCAGCCAAGCACAGTTGCAACTAGGCTATTTTGGGGGGGAACTCATTGCACAAGAGACTAGTCTGGTTGGCACAAGCCCCTCGTAGACAAGAGACCATACCTACTAATAGGTTGCCCATCCCTGTGGCTGATCTTTGTCCCCTATCCCTATCCTACGTACATGAAGAAGCTAACTCACTTGTCCGAAAACCCACCAACTGCTGACACCCTTCCAGGTCCCCTCTCCTAGCCCCCGCTGAAGGCCGCATATCCTCCGGGAGCATCAGCAGACCTATTTGTCGAGATTTTTGTTTGGATGAGGGATGAGGGCAAACCAACCAAACGGTAGTGCGATTAATGATTCATTGAAGAAAAAAAAAAACTGAACGGTATACCTCGTTTTGTATGTACCCACATTAGTCGGTGCCAAGCAAATAACATAATATTTTCCCACAACAACCAGCGGGTACAATGTGCACCACCTCTGGATTCCAGAAACATCGCCGGTGGGGGCGAATCTCACATTGATAATGACGTGGCGAAAACCGCCTTCCGTGCAATCGAGACCCTAGGAATCGGAAGTTGATCAGAAGGATGGAGGCTGCTGCACTCACAAGATTGGCTTGGAGGGCACGGGTTGATGCCTCTTGCTGAAGGATATGCCGACGCTGCATCTCCCCCTCTGGCATATTCCGTCAAAAATTTTTTTTTTCAAAAGAATCATTAATAGCAGCATTCAGCCTATGGCGATGGACTGCAGCTCCTAAGTTGCCCTAATTGGCCTCTCTCCCGCTCGCAGGTCAGTCCTACCCCTCTATCTACATTATTTACAAAATGAATTCCGCCACTCTCTCACACCACTTCTCATCATAGTCTAGATAGGCTACATACGATTAATGACTCCTTAAAAAAAATACTACTTCTCATCTTCCCACCCTGCCTTTCCCGTCTCCTACCCACGGGCAGTGTTGAAGATGTGCTGCATTCTGGGGTGTCCATCCATCTCTCACACACTGAGTGTAAGGAAGAGATAATTGCGTTGCGACTTCATTATTTCTCCCTTACAACCGGCTGAGTTGACCACCGGGAAAGATTACAATTTCATATGTTACAACAAGGATTATGTAAAAGTAGCAGCGCTACTTCAACAGAAGGATTTCTTTAAGAATCAGATTACTGTGAGCACATGATTTATTTTCTTTATCAGAAGTATTTCAGCGTTATGACTATTTCAGCGTTATGACTATTTCAGCGTTGTGAGTATAGCAAAGTAGCGACTCACTTATTTTGTTACAGATTAGGAAGTCGTCGGGCTTGGAAGCGATCCTTGGCGACCGTGGGATTTTAGTATAAATACCCGCAGTAGAACCGTAGGATAGAAGGTCTTTTTTCCTTAGATCATTTCATAGTTAACAATTCGAATATAAGAGATCAACCAGTTAATTCCTCGTCCCTCCGGGACATTACCCTCAACACCCGTAATCACCTAAGTCACTTAACACTTTAATCTTGATAACTTATAAGTATTTTATGACTTATTACTAAGTCCTTATAAATTACAAGACCCACCTTCACACTGAGTTCCTCCGCCTTCCCGGCCTCCCATACCCATTTGCGTTGTGGTCCTTTGTCGGTCCCCATGTATACCAGTCCTTTTATTGCCCTCGTGAACCATAACATATGTTTTGGCTCTTTGGAATGTATCGGGTGTGCTTGTCTGAATCCCGCTGGTGTCGCAACGTCCGGCTTGTTCATCCTCCATCCCATTCCACCCCCTCTTTGGCCCTACTGTCCGCTGTTTTATTCCCTTCTTCTCCCTGATGTCCTTTCACCCACATCAGAGTCCTCAGTCTCTCCTGCATTTGCGCTCTCAGGGTTTCCTCGATCCAGGAGCGCGGGATAACATATTGCAAGCTCCAGATTCTCTGAAGAACCCCTTGGCTATCCATCCAACACTACCCTGTCGCATTCTTCCCATGCCAGCGCCACTCCTACTGCCTCCGCGTCTGCTACTGTCGCTACGGTCCCCAGGTACCTTCCTCTTGTCCTGGTGGCCCCGGCTGCTCTCTCATTGCTCCTGCTTCCATCCGTCCCTTCCTCTACCTCATCTCTTCTCAGTTCTTCGATGTCTACCTTTCCCTGCTCACGGCTGCTACCCCTCACCCATCTCAGCTCTGTATCTTCCTCTATTACTTACCGTAGTATGGGTTCCGCTATCTTCCTGAGCTCCGGTAGATGTCTCCCGTCTACACATTCCGTAATCTGAAAGCGCTTTATCCTCCTCTTCCCCAGTTTCGATCATTGCAATCACAAAGCGAGAATCCCCTATAACTGCCTTGCCGCATATATACATGTGTGAAGAAATTCGAGGTGATCAGAGTTTAACATAGGTATATGTGCTCGCCACTAATTATGTCTACTACGGACATACATACATGTACACTTTTTTTCTGTTGAGTCTACCTATACGCCATAGGCTATGAGACAGCCCGTACACTAGGTACTGTACCTCTCGACCCCCATGGCCATGCACCTCTGGCAAATAAAACCCGGTAATTACGTCACCCCCTTGCTCAATTATGCGTGAACATGATCCTAGTAGCCCGCAATGATGCACATCAGCGGTTACGTGCCATGATTTGCTGTTGTACCTGATTGCTACATATATATACAGGGCGAGGTCAATTCGATAAGTACTGAAGTAAATCTCTCACCCCACACTCGACCCCCCTTTCCTATACTAATAAGTTATTGATTCTGTACCACATAACGTATTTGACGGGGATCTGGCCCACTACCGGGATGTGGCGCACTTCTGGGATACATGTATTTAAATGTTAAGAAATCGAACTATCATACAAGTGGGCTCAAATTGAAACGAGACCTATAGTGCATTCATAGAAGTCATCTGCGAGTGCCGCCCTGGGGTGAGCATTGGCGCGTGAGGTATCAATGGATGGAAGATAGGAATTGGAGTATGTATGGACCAAAAATTGACATGATTGAATTATGGCTTGACAGGACTTGTGGGGCTCAAGATACATTGAATATAAGTATCATATGTACATGTGGGCCCAGTATCAGGACCAGCGGCCTACAATGTGTAAAGAAGGTGTAAAATACATAGCGGATTATGTTAAAAAATACATATCCGACGCATATCTGGATTGAGGGGCCTTTATATAGGGAATACATATTGGAAGATGGTCTGATAAATATTAGCAGATGTAAGGAAACTAGTTACAGGCATGGAGGAGCCATAGGGACAATTGTACAAGGTGACATAGTTGAGGGTTGTTAGTCAATATCCAGTGAGTCAGCTTACTTAATCCGAGGCATAGAGCTACCGCATTGTTAGAGCCATGCCTAGGTAAGTCTCCTAGAAAGTCTTACCATTGGCAAGCTACAACATGCGTTGAGTTGAAATACCCCCCAAAATGTCTAAAATTGGAGCATATTTGGTACTAACTCAGGCTAGAAGGTAGGCAAGACGCCCAGGCTCTTGACCAAGGTACTTTACAATGCGTAGATATTTTTTCGATAAAAGCATGGCTTTTTTCTTCATATTAGATGAATTTACTTTTTGTGATCTCAGCACCAGCCGGCCAATGATCCTCAACTCTACGATGTCCCACAAGGCCCACAATACCTTCATAGCATCTAACACTTACTTACAAATAGTAACAATATATACTTGAACCTAAGTTAGCACCTAAATCTGATGTAAAGCCTACTTGATCCTAATATGCGTCAGGATATATTCTTTTTAACATAATCCGCTATGTATTTTACTCCTTCTCTACACATGGTAGGCCGTTGGTCCTGATACTGGGCCCACATGTATGATACATCATATTCAATGTATCTTGAGCCCCAGAAGTCCTTTCAGGCCATAATTCAATCATGTCAATCTTTGGTTCATACATACTCCAATTCCTATCTTCCATCCATTGATACCTCACATATCAATGCTCACCCCAGGGCGGCACTCGCAGATGACTTCTATGTATACACTCTAGCTTTATGTGCGTGGCTTGCCAGACATAACCGGCCATGGCAGGTGGAAGGTACATACTCTTGCTCTACCGGAATGCCTTATACCAGATCCCTTGCTATTATGGACAGCCTCAGGTGGTTTTTTACTTTCCCACTCAAATTTCCTCATTATACCGGATTGTAGAAGAATCGGACCGGAGTGGAGATTTATTGATGTTAAGAAATAATTACATACAAAAATACCTAGGTGATATTTGTTTATTGGACCCAATGTTACTAACGCAGGGGCTGATAGAAGTGAACTAGCAATACGTTGGATTGAGGTATGGGGCAGTTGGCCCAACCTCATGTAGTTAGACAAAACCAGAGGGCTGTCATATATAGTCATAGACTTAGGTACCGCATCCACTGGCGAACAACGGTCCATGTCGCTTTTCAAGACATAGGCCGAGCTCACGCAGGAAATTCGATATACAAGGTCAAAAACAAGTATTCGCCAGTGGATGCGGTAAATGGTTTTACACTCGCAGCACCTCCCCGCAAAATTCAAATCCCAACAAGCTCCCTTGAGGAGGTTCCAATCAATTGAATTGCCTCTCATATTTCCCCCTGGGTCTCGTGCTCAGCCTCCATCATGTCCAATACATGCTGCGGTCAGTTTTCAAATATTGCCTAGGCTGCGGTTTCAGCTCGTTGGGTCTAAACATATCGACATGGTAATGCTCTATATATCCCTAACCCCTCAACACGCCTCTGGATATATTGATCGCAAAGCGTCTGAATTACCCACAAGACTAGAAACAGTACCTGCTATACCTCACCCCCCACAAAATCCTAAAGCAGAGCCCCTGACGGACCAAGGCGGATAGATATCCTGTGGATGCCTGCAGCGCACCCAGCCAGTACCACCATGACTGGGGCGGACGAGGGGCCGGGTAAGGCACTGGGTCCAGGGTTGAGCCAGGGCCAGCACGTAGAACCTTCCCAGCTCGCTGAATCATCCTACAGAGAAATCTCAATCGCCCGCTCTGCCACACTCCTAGGTTCCATTATCGCCGGAAACTGTCTATGCAGTGGCTTTATCTGTCTCTGCCTCTGGGGTTTCTCAAGGTTCAAGGATTTGTCCAGTTGGGAGAAGCGGGCTTTCAATACTTTATCCTTACTCCTGACCGCCATCCTCGGTTTTGGCATTGGTTTCCTGTTTGATCAGATTGGTTTATTAGCTAGAGGAACACTTCTCAAGCGGAAATCTCACTCTCCCAAGGGGGTATGTACATACCATAGTAACACATGTATGCGGACACCAATGGCTAAATGTTGAATATTTTTAGGTTGCGTATATATTGAGAGGCACACTACTATCATACTCTTCACTTCTTATACACCAGGCCCGTACTCGGCGGGGACTTACCACTTCGACAACATGGGTATTGTTCCTATTCCTCCTCTGCTCTCTTTTTGGCCGCTTCGGAGTTGCATTCCTCGGGTTTGCATTCAATCTTGAGGAAACCTCCAAATATACCCCACCACTCTTTAGGCCCGACTGGATGAATGGGACCCTGGAGGGCGATGAGTCCCAGAAAATAGCACTGGCTTCCGCAATGTCGGTTTCCTCTCCCCCATCCCAAGGTCAGTAACTTTCCATTCTAATTCCTGCTCCGCTTTTAAGAGATGCCGGAGACACCCAAGCTCATGATTCAGAAGAATAACTATTACCCTTCATATATACCCATATATAGGAAGAGATATCTTTACCGATCCTAGTACGCGTGATGCAGTATTTGAATTTGCACAGACCTTGAAGGGGCTACCATGGTTCCTTCCGCGTAAGGAATATTACTACCTTAACACATCTGGAACCATAACCTACGCTATGAATATCTCGCACTTTTCGAATGCCAATTTAACTATGGAGGTCTTGGATGGCAACACGGTATCATTTAGATACAAGTTTCAGGACTTCCGGGGAATAAACGCAACACCTGCAGGGTGGGAGGCGTTGTTGAAAACATCCTGCCAGAGATTTGAATCTGTGGACATGGTCATTCCACTTGCAACTAGCAATTTTACGAAATATCCTGTTTTCTATCACATGAGATACAGGTGGATATATTCAGAACATGCAGGGAGATTATCGAATGATTTTTCCACTCAAATACCTCGTAATGAGACAGTTCAAATGTGTAAGCCTGGCACCAGCAACTTTGCATGATCTAGCACTTTTGGTAGCTCAATTCTGTGATTATGTGCTCACGATTTTCACTACCACAGGGCTTGCCGGACAATCTCCAGAAACTGTAGGGCCATCTAGAAGCAACCTGGCCCCTCAAGACATGGAGAACGCCTATGCTGGCAATAAGACGATATTATTCAACTGCAGCATATATCTTGTCGATTCACCTACCGACCCTCGATCTGATTCCTCACTTGGGGTTTATGATAGACCCTCATGGGTCCGGGAGCCTCGGCCAGATCCGGATCCGAGTCTCGGAGTACACATTATCAGGCAGTTTATACATGCCTTCCTCCGGCTTAGCCCAGTTTCCCCAGGGAGAGGGATTGGCCCACCTTTTCGAGGGAGAGGGATTGCCTATGGCGACACACTAGAGTATTATCGAGATTTCCCCCTCGGCCCTGAGTTTGACTACGGCGTCAGCCGGAAGGATCAGAGTGCCTCGGAGCTCTGGCTTGCTGCTTACATTGGCAACTACATTGGCAATTGCCTGAGTTTTCTAAACGACTATCTCCGGCGGGTGAAGATTCATCCTGAGATTCCAGACACCGACACTAAACTGGCAGTGAAATGGGTGCGAGCTGCTATTACGCTAGGTGCTTTGGCCGCTTTTCAAGTGCTTTTTATGTTGGCTGCATTGTTATACTGTCGCTTTGAGATTGTGGATGGTGTTTCGACAGTTTCATCAATATCCACAAGGTTCCCTTTTCATTCAGGGAGGCAAGAGGGTCCACTTTACCGGGGCAAGTTTGTTACGGAGGGAGACAGCTTTCGTTGGGTATTCGTAGCGGGAGCAGAAAAGAATTTCAAAGTGGGATTTGTTTAACAAGTCATGGGAGTGGCTTGGGCTGCGTAGTGAGTTGCAATTGGTGTATTCGATCGGAGTATCGCACGTTTTTACGGGAGTGCGTCGATAGTAGGGTACGGACAGGACGTTGTGAAGGCTTCCCTAATTCCTTATTATTCTGTATTCGAAGGGAGCCTTAGACTATTCAACGATATGCATGCAAGAAAATAGTGGCGAAGCAATACGGAGTACACAAAAATGAAAGAAACACAACGTTAGTATTCGAGGGTCCGCCTCATAGTCTAAGGCTCTCTTCGGGAGAAAGGCGTATAGACTCAAAAAAGAAGTATACAAAGGTGTGGTGGATGCATATGTTCCAGCAGTGTATAGCCCCAACGATTTGGCCACACCCATATTCCTCTGTTGCACACCCAACGCAGATCACAAGTTCCCAAGGTGGCACTTTCTTGCCCATCTGTACTGCTCTGTTTTTGTACCCACATGCATAACCGTTAATGGCCTCGAACTCCGTTCATGGCTGTGCTGGGTGCGGAATATGAAAAGGAATCATTCCCTCCTTCTGTATTTTGACTTACCCCACAAGCCAGGCGAATTTTTACCTTCTCCCGTACATGTGGGAATAAACAGGCAGCAGTATGGCAACCCCCCCCCCAAAAAAAATATCAATACGAACATACTTATATGTACCTTATTGAGTGAGACCAATTTCTGGGAGCCCAGCTTGCAACAGGGCAAAAAAACAGATAGTATTTCAAACAAAGGTGGTATTAAGTCGTGAATAGCTCGAGACTATGGCAGGCAATTTTAAATACAGGACATGCATAGGCTGCATATCCAAGGGTATGAGTTTTTTTGCCACCAAGCTGTACCTAGACATAGACCATGTGAGTGGTATTAGATATCTATGTTTCTACCTACATTTCTATTTATAGGAGAGTAAAATCCTTACCTAGGTATTCTTGATAGGCACGATTTGATGGATTGGATCTGAATCAAGAGCGCTGCATGCGTGGGCCTTTATGCAGCGTATACTTGTTTTTGACATCTACGGATAGCTGTATGAGTACATACGGTATGATACGTAATCACCTGGGTCTGATATGGCCTCAGCCTCCACCATTCAAAACACATGTTTCAAATATTGGCGGGGCCGCAGCTTCTTGCTTTTTTTCAAGTCTATGCATACGTCAGTGGAACCTAGGCTATGTGTCGGCGGGGTTGCTTCAGCCCGTGGATCTAAATATATATATATATGTATATCGATATGGCGATGTCGTATATACAATGTATTCTTAACTCTCAACCTAGATCGTTAGACTCTAGGTAATTGACCGCAAAGCGTCTGTTACTCACAAGTCTAGCAGCAGTCCCCACTATATCTCACCTTCACAAACGCCTGAAGCAGAGGCCTGAAGGAAGCACAAAGTGGGTAGATACCCTGTAGATGTCCGAGCGTACCCGACCAGCACCACCATGACCGAGGCAAACAAGCAGCCAAGTAAGGCACTGGGTCCAGGATTTAGCCAGTTTCAGCATGAAGAACCTCCGCAGCTCTCCTGCAGAGAAATCTCAATCGTCCGCTCTGCCACCTACCTAAGTTCCATCATTGCCGGAAACTGTCTATGCGGTGGCTTTATCTGTCTCTGCCTCTGGGGTTTCTCAACATTCAAGGATTTGTCCAGTTGGGAGAAGCGGACGTTCAATACTTTATCCTTACTCCTGATCGCCATCCTCGGTTTTGGCATTGGTTTCCTATTTGATCAGATTGGTTTATTAGCTAGAGGAACACTTCTCCAGCGGAAATCTCACTCTCCCAAGGGGGTATGTACACACCGTAGTAACACATCTGTGCGGACACCAATGGCTAAATATATAATATATTTAGGTTGCGTATATATTGAGAGGCACACTACTATCATACTCTTCACTTCTTATACACGAGATCCGTACTCGGCGGGGACTTACCGCTTCGACAACATGGGTACTGTTCCTATTCCTCCTCTGCTCTCTTTTTGGCCGCTTCGGAGTTGCATTTCTCGGGTTTGCATTCAACCTCGAAATCTCCGGTTATATCCCCCCACTCTTCAGACCTGATTGGGCAAATGGGACACTGGAGGGCGATGATTCCCCGAAAACGAGTCTGGTTTCCGCAATGTCGATTCACTCTCCTCCATCTCAAGGTCAGTAATTTTTCATTCTAATTGCTGCTCTGCTTCTGAGAGCATGCTGGAGACGCCCAAGGTCAGGATTCGGAAAAATAACTATTACCCTTCATATATATCCAGAAACAGGAAGAGCCGTCTTCACCGATGCTAGTACGCGTGATACAGTATTCGAAGGCGCACAGACCTTGAAGGGGCTACCATGGTTCCTTCCACGTACTGAATATTACTACCTCAACACATCTGCAACCATAACCTATGCTATGAACATCTCACACTTCTCGAATGGCAATTTGATCATGAAAGTCTTGGATGGCAATAAGGTATCATTTACATACAAGTTTCAGGACTTTAAGGGAGTAGCTGCAACACCTGCAGGGTGGGAGGGATTGTTGAAAACATCCTGCCAGAGGTTTGAATCTGCGGACGACATGGTCATTCCACTTGCAACTAGCAATTTCACGACATATCCAGGTTTCAATGGCTCGAGCTACAAATGGATATATTCAGAACCCTTAGGGAGATTATCGAATGATTTTTCCACTCAAATACCTCGTAATGAGACAGTTCAAATGTGTAAGCCTGGCGCCAGCAACTTTGCATGCTCTAGCACTTTTGGTAGCTCAATTCTGTGATTATGTGCTCACGATGTTCACTGCCATAGGGCTTGTCGGACGATCCCCAGAAACTCTAGGGCCATCTAGAAGCAACCTGGCCCCTCAACACATGGAGAATGCCTATTCTGGCGATAAGACGATATTATTCAACTGCAGCATATATCTTGTCGATTCACCTACCGACTCTGGATCTGATTCCTCACTTGGGGTTTATGATAGACCTTCATGGGTCCGGGAGCCCCGGCCAGATCCGGATCCGAGTCTCGGAATACACATTATAGGGCAGTTTATACATGCCTTCCTCCGGCTTAGTCTTGTTTCCCCAAGGGGAGATATTGCCTATGGCGACACACTAGAGAATTATCAAGATTATAACTATGGCGACACACTAGAGTATTATCAAGATTTTGCCCTCGGCCCTGAGTTTGACTACGGCGTCAGCCGGAAGGATCAGAGTGCCTCGGAGCTCTGGCTTGCTGCTTACATTGGCAACTACATTGGTAATTGCCTGAGTTTTCTAAACGACTATCTCCGGCGGGTGAAGATTCATCCTGAGATTCCAGCCACCAAAACTAAACTGGTAGTGAAATGGATGCGAGCTGCTACTACACTCGGTGCTTTGGCCGCTCTTCAAGTCCTTTTTGTGTTGGCTGCATTGTTCTACTGCCAACGGAGCTTTGAGATTGTGGATGGTATTTCGACAACTTCATCAATATCCACAAGTTTCCTTGTTCATCCAGGGAGGCAAGAGGGTGCAGTTTCCAAGGGCAAGTTTGTTAAGGAGTGGGACAGGCTTCGTTGGGTATTTGTAACGGGAGCAGAAAAGAATTTCAAGACGGTATTTGGTTAACAAAGTATGGGTAACTATGGTTAGGCACAGTGGAATGGGTGCTATCAGTAGCGGCGATATAGTGGTGCCTAGGGTGGAGTATCGCACATGGGGGTAGAATATGTGGGCGATGGAGTCGAGAGCGTCGATGGTAGGATACGCCGATACGGACAGGACGTTGTGAAGGCTTTCCTAATTCCTTCCTATTTTGTATTTGCCAATGGGAGGACGAAAAACGAGAAGATGAGTTCCCCCTTGGGCCGGTGAGACAGAGCCCACCTCGCTTTAGTGTTTTCTAGGCCGTTTGGTCTAATTATAGATACACGGTACCAATCTATCTATATACATGATAAACGAAAGTGTCATGCTATGACCGTGTATGTGTAGTAAGATCTTGTCGCTTATAGCGGTAATACTTGTGTTTGCATTGCTTGAGGAAGATGTTAAACATGACGCGAGACCATTGCTTTCGATCCCTCCCCACAGAGCTCCTTGATGCATTCCAATTATTCATCACACGCGTACGAGATAAGTACGGGAGACACTTAAGACGAGTTGATATGCTGGGACTGAAGGTATGTTTAGTGGTGGCTTTTTAGATTTTGGCGGCATCGTGTAGGAGTGTTCTAAGTGTCTTGTTGCATGTAAATATTGTTGAATATTTGGCTAGACGGCCTAGAAAACACCAAGTACTGCACGGTGTCCCTCTCACCAAATACGGTAGACAGGAAACTCGGGAATTACCTAGTTCAACTTTTTCTTTTTTTGAGTGTGTACTGTACGTCTATAGAGCCTTAGGCTATGAGACGGTCCCGTTCTCTCCCCTTAAAATGTTTGAGTCTGCGCACGAAACAACATGCTGAACCAAGGGAACCAGAACAACTGCACTACAAACTGTGGCAGAGGAGTGTAGGAATACTCTCCCGAGGTAGGAAGTCACGGGGAAATACAAAGGTCATAGGATGCAAGGATCACTAATGGAGGCAATCTGGTCAAAGGCCGAAAGCTTATTTTGAGCAGGACAAATGCCAAATAAAAATTACAAGTTTGGGCACGAGAACAGGTATCCGAATGGAGGTAATTTGGGCAGACTGCAAAGGATAAAAAAGTCAGAAGTCCGCTGGGAAAAATGAACAGAGATCACTAGATCCACAGCATACAAGCCTATAGCGCACTCTACGATAGCTCGTCTTGATTGGATATATTCCGCCTTTACGTCTTTACCAAAAATTCCTCCATTCATAACCTCGGAATCCTACAAGGACAAGGTATGGCAACGGTCTGGGATGAAGTGGTGGTAGAGGTGAGGGGATGACTGGAGATGGCACCGGGGGATCGGAAAATCCTGATCCTTTCCGATTCTCAAGCGGCGATAACAGCCGTACGGAAGGAAGGACGGACCGGGAAAGCTAGGATGCCGGGAAAGCTAGGATGGCGGAGCTGAGGGAGATGGTCGAGGGAATCAGGGAGAGAGGCAGCAGAATGTGTCCAGACGCTGTTAAATTTGTCCAGATTAAAGCACATGTCGACGCCAGAGGCATTGAACATGCGGATCAGCTAGCTAAGGAGGGGGTGGAGGAGAGGGTGGGTGGGGGTGGTGAGGGTGGTGACGGAGGGGGTGGAGGAGAGGGTGGGTGGGGGTGGTGAGGGTGGTGACGGAGGGGGGGGCTGAGGCAGAGGAGGCGAAAGTTCAGGGTGGAAGAACGGGGACGGGGATGGAACCGGAAAGCACAGGTCGGTTAAGTGCACTGTCGTACCGGCAAGATGCTTGGCGGAACAAAATCGACGACACGGTGGGCCCGGAATACCGGAGATATGGAAGGTATGTGGAGACAGGCAGGCATGTTACACTGGTCTGTACGCATGGTGAGGGAATAGGCAGGAGCTGAGGAACGTAAGAGGGGATGGACGAGAGGGATAGGTGGTTGAAGAGGGTGAAGGACTCCGACGGGGATTGGGTAGTCGACCTGATGGAGACGTCCTTTGCCAATCTCGACTTGAGATGAGGGCGTGGCGGCGGAGGGGTGTGATATTACTCTTCTGGGGACGATTGCCGAAGTGGGGGCGTGGTGGTGGGAACTGGTATAGCCAGGCCTGTCTTGGGTTTTATTTGTTTTTCCTAGGCTCAGGAGGTAGGGCGTTTAAGCAGTTTGTTGTCTCGTGAGTACACCCAAACCTTCAAAGGGGCGGGAGCGGGGCGGCTTCATCTCCAAAGACGTATAGTTAGACTCAAAAAAACAAAAGTATACGAGGGTGTAGTAGATGCATATGTTCCAATAGCCCCAACGATATGTCACCCATATTCCGCTGCTGTATATCGAGCGCAGATCACAAGTTCCTAAGGTGATACTTTACTACCCATCTGGACTGCTCTGTTTCTGTACCCACGTGCCTAAGGTATAACCGTTACTGGCCTCGAACCCCGTTCATGACTGTGCTGGGTGCGGAATATAAAAAAGAATCATTCCCTCCTTCTGTATTTTGACTTACCCCACAAGCCAGGCGAATTTATACCCCCTCTGTATAGACAGGCAGCAGTATGGCAACCCCCCCCTCAAAAAATATCAATATGAAGTGGCGGCTACATACTTACATATATGTATGTACCTTACCGGTTTCTGGGAGCCAAGCTTGCAACGGGTCAAAAAAGCAGATAGTATTTCAAACAAAGGTCGTATTAAGTCGTGAATAGCCGAAAGGACTGAATGTATTTAGGCTAAATTGACTAGTGCCCGACAGCCTAGGTTGTTAGTACGTACATGTATGTACCTATTCTATTATGTCCCTAGAGAGTAGGGTGAGAGGAACCTGCTTATCTAATGCACCTCTTGGTATCCATCTGTAGCTAGCAAAGAAACCAAACATCACATGACCACTCTTTGTTCGATATGGCCCGCGATCCTCCATCATCGGAAGATTCTGCCTGCGCACACTGCCCCCAAAATAAGCATTTCTGAATCTGAGTCATCCGCCATAATTTCTGCAACTTCTTGTTATTGACTAATTCCTGAGGTATCTAGTGTGCAAGGGTGCATATTAGTCTGGCGGGACCAGCCTATCTAAAGCTCAGTATCCATATTTAGTATCATACCACCACTCCGCTAATTGTCTCATAGCCTATGGCTCCCTTCGGGGGACAGACGATTAGACTAAAAAAACTCCACTTTAATAACAGCAGTAACATGGCGAGGTATTGATCTAGTTAATGAATCTAATGTATCTCGAAAGTGATTCAAGCTGAACACGCTAAGGATTTTACTATCCTAAACCTAATGGAAAGGTAGGAGAAAGTAGGCGTCATGACGAGGTATTATTCCCTCACTATACCATTCAACTCATCAAGTGCAGCACCATATCCACGCAAATTCCTTATCAAAATGTCCGAAGCCATGATGCCCACCTTTGCAATGATCTTCTGTCCAGTGGATGAAAAACTAAGCATATTGAGGGACTACCTATATCAAATCAAAAATTACTCGGCAGCTCATATATACCATGCAATCATATACCTAGACATAGGCCATGTGAGTGGTATTAGATATCTATGTTTCTACCTACTTTTCTATTTATAGGATAGTAAAATCCTTACCTAGGTATTCTTATAGGCATGATTTGATGGATTGGATCTGAATCAAGGACGCTGCATGCGTGGGCCTTTTATGCAGCGTATACTTGTTTTTGACATCTATCGATAGCTGTATGTACGTACATACGTATATCACCTGGGTCTGATGGCCTCAGCCTCCACTAGTCTAAACGCATGTTTGGTCAGTTTCAAATATTGGCAGGGCTGCAGCTTCTTGCTTTTTTTGAAGTCTATGCATACGTCAGTGGAACCTAGGCTATGTGTCGGCGGGGTTCCTTTAGCCCAGGGGTCTAAATCTGTATATCGATACGGCGATGCCGTATATACAATGTATTCTTAACTCTCAACCTAGATCGTTAGACTCTAGGTAATTGACCACGAAGCGTCTCTTACTCACAAGTCTAGCAGCAGTCCCCACTATATCTCACTTCACAAACGCCTGAAGCAGAGACCTGAAAGAAGCACAAAGCGGGTAGATACCCTGTGGGTGTCCGAGTGTACCCGACCAGTACCAACATGACCGAGGCAAACAAGCAGCCAAGTAAGGCACTGGGTCCAGGATTTAGCCAGTGTCAATATGAAGAACCTCCGCAGCTCTCCTGCAGAGAAATTTCAATTGTCCGCTCTGCCACCTACCTAAGTTCCATCATCGCCGGAAACTGTCTATGCAGTGGCTTTATCTGTCTCTGCCTCTGGGGTTTCACAAAATTCAAGGATTTGTCCAGTTGGGAGAAGCGGGCTTTCAATACTCTATCCCTACTCCTGATTGCCATCCTTGGTTTTGGCATTGGTTTCCTGTTTGATCAAATTGGTTTATTGGCTAGAGGAACACTTCTCCAGCGGAAATCTCATTCTTCCAAGGGGGTATGTACACACCGTAGTAACACATCTGTGCGGACACCAATGTTTAAATGTATAATGTATTTAGGTTGCGTATATATTGAGGGGCTCACTACTATCATACTCCTCACTTCTTATACACGAGACTCGTACTTGGCGGAGACTTACCCCTTCAACAACATGGGTACTGTTCCTATTCATCCTTTGCTCTCTTTTTGGCCGCTTCGGAGTTGCATTTCTCGGATTTGCATTCAACCTCGAAATCTCCGGTTATATCCCCCCACTCTTTAGGCCTGATTGGGCAAATGGGACACTGGAGGGCGATGATTCCCCGAAAACGAGTCTGGTTTCCGCAATGTCGATTCACCCTTCTCCATCTCAAGGTCAGTAATTTTCCATTCTAATTGCTGCTCTGCTTCTGAGAGGATGGTGGAGAGGCCCAAGCTCAGGATTCGAAAAAATAACTATTACCCTTCATATATATCCACATACAGGAAGAGCCGTCTTCACCGAGCCTAGTACGCGTGATATAGTATTCGAAGGCGCACAGGCCTTGAAGGGACTACCCTGGTTCTTCCCACGCACTGACTATTACTACCTTAACACATCTACAACCATAACGTATGCTATGAACATCTCACACTTCTCGAATGGCAATTTGACTATGGAGGTCTTGGATGGCAATAAGGTATCATTTAGATACAAGTTTCAGGACTTCAAGGGAGTAGCCGCAACACCTGCAGGTTGGGAGGCATTGCTGAAAACATCCTGCCAGAGGTTTGATTCTGCGGGCGACATGGTCATTCCAATTGCAACTAGCAATTTCACGACATATCCAGGTTTCAATGGCTCGAGCTACAGATGGATATATTCAGAACCCTTAGGGAGATTATCGAATGATTTTTCCACTCAAATACCTCGTAATGAGACAGTTCAAATGTGTGAGCCTGGCGCCAGCAACTTTGCATTTTTGGTAGCTCAATTCTGTGATTATGTGCTCACGACCTTCACTACCACAGGGCTTGTCGGACAATCTCCAGAAACTGTAGGGCCATCTAGAAGCAACCTGGCCCCTCAAGACATGGAGAATGCCTATGCTGGCAATAAGACGATATTATTCAACTGCAGCATATATCTTGTCGATTCACCTACCGACCCTCGATCTGATTCCTCACTTGGCGTTTATGATAGACGACCTTCATGGTGGAAGGAACCCCGGCCAGATCCGGATCCGAGTCTCGGAATACATATTATAGGGCAGTTTATACATGCCTTGCTCCGGCTTAGCCCTGTTTCCCTAAGGAGAGATATTTGGCATGGCGACATACTAGGGAAGTATCAAGACTTCCCCCTCGGCCCTGAGCTTGAAAACTACGACGTCCGCCGGAGGAAGTCTGAACCTATTTCCCCAAAGAGAGATATTTTCACTGGCGACACACTAGAGAATTATCGAGATTTCCCCCCCAGCCCTGAGTTTGACTACGGCGTCAGCCGGAAGGATCGGAGTGCCTCAGAGCTCTGGCTTGCTGCTTACATTGGCAACTACATTGGTAATTGCCTGAGTTTCCTAAACGACTACCTCCGGCGGGTGAAGATTCACCCTGAGATTCCAGCCACCAACACTAAACTGGTAGTGAAATGGGTGCGAGCTGCTACTACACTCGGTGCTTTGGCCGCTCTTTAAGTCCTTTTTGTGTTGGCTGCATTGTTATACTGCCGACGGAGCTTTGAGATTTTTTTTTTTAAGGAATCATTAATCGTATTTAGCCTGCCTAGACTATGACGATGGACTGCGGCTCACTGTTGCCAGCTGCCTTCTCCACTACTGGGCCAGTCCCTGCCCTCTCTATGTACATTCTAACGTAAGAAACGCGCCACCTCCTCGCACCACTTCTCGTCTTTCCAAATCTCCTCTCTCGTCCTTCCCTTGCCATCCCCGACTCTTGGGCAGCGGTACAGGTGAGCTGCATTCTGTTGCGTCCACCCATCGCACCCACAGCTTCCTCTGTCCGCTTTTCCTATCTCTTTCATCCAATAGGCCTGAGGGCCCTTGTCCGTCACCATGTATGTCAGCCCTCGCAGTGCCAAGCTGTTCCATTTCAGGTGGCGGAGCTTTGAGATTGTGGATGGTATTTCGACAACTTCATCAATATCCACAAGTTTCTTTGTTCATCCTGGGAGGCAAGAGGGTGCAGTTTACCAGGGTAAGCTTGTTAAGGAGTGGGACAGGTTTCATTGGGTATTTGTAGCGGGACCAGAAAAGAATTTCAAGACGGTATTTGGTTAACTAAGTATAGTTACGTATGGGTAACTATGGTTGGGCACAGTGGAATGGGTGCTATCAGTAGCGGCGATATAGTGGTGCCTAGGTGCACGTGGAGTATCGCACATGGGGGTAGAATAAAGGGCGTCGATGGTAGGATACGGACAGGACGTTGCGAAGGCTTTCCTAATTCCTTCCTATTTTGTACTTTCCAATGGGAGGACGAAAAACGAGAAGATGAGCTATCCCTTGGGCCGCTGAGACAGAGCCCACCTCGCTTTAGTATCTTCTAGGCCGTCTGGTCTAATTATAGATACACGGTACCAATCTATCTGTATACATGATAAACAAAAGTGTCATGCTATGACCGCGCATGTGTAGTAAGATCTTGTCACTTATAGCGGTAATACTTGTGTTTGCATTCGTCTTAAGTGTCTCCCACACTTATACATATCTCCTGTGAAGAATAATTGGAATGCATCAAGGAGCACTGTGGGGAGGGATCGAAAGCAATGGTCTCGCGTCATGTTTAACATCTTCCTCAAGAAGTTGATATGCTGGGACTGAAGGTATGTTTAGTCGTGGCTTTTTAGATTTTGGTGGCATCGTGTAGGAGTGTTCTACGTGTCTTGTTGCATGTAAATATGGTTGAATATTTGGCTAGACGGCCTAGAAAACACCAAGTACTGCACGGTGTCTGTCTCACCAGATACGGTAAGAGAGGCAACTCGGAAATTACCTAGTTCAACTTTTTCGTGTACTGTCCATCTATAGAGCCTTGGGCTATGAGACGGTCCCGTTCTCTCCCCTTAAAAGTGTTGGAAACAAGGCTATGAGGGGCGGTATTGTGGTAGGAGTCCCGAATAGTCGCTATGTGCGAAACAGAGATAAACTTCAATTCTGACGCTTGTGTATAGAGATCTATTGCTAGCGAAGACTGCTCCGCTATGATACCGACAAAGAAATCTAATTACATGCGGAAATCATTTTGGCTTATATGCCCCATAAATTCACCATCTTTTACCCTTCTAGGAACAACACGAATATTCACCGAACTTTATCCCAACTTGGTATCGTGGACGAGAGTAATTCCTACAAAAAGGTTTGAGTCTGCGCACGAAACAAAATGCTGAACCAAGGAAACCAGAACAACTGCACTACAAACTGTGGCAGAGGAGTGTAGGAATACTCTCCTGAGGTGGGAAGTCACGGGGAAATACAAAGGTCATAGGATGCAAGGATCACTAATGGAGGCAATCTGATCGAAGGCCGAAAGCTTATTTTGAGCAGGACAAATGCCAAATAAAAATTACAAGTTTGGGCACGAGAACAGGTATCCGAATGGAGGAAATTTGGGCAGACTGCGAAGGCCAGAGGTCCGCTGGGAAAAATGAACAGAGATCACTAGATCCACAGCATACAAGTCTATAGCGAACTCTACGATAGCTCGTCTTGATTGAATATATTCCGTTTTTACGTCTTTACCATATCAATACGAAGTGGCGGCTACATACTTATATGTACCTTACTACGGAGTAAGTGAGACGCGATCGACCAATTTCTGGGAGCCAAGCTTGCAACGGGTCAAAAAAGCAGAGAGTATTTCAAACAAAGGTGGTATTAAGTCGGGAATAGCCCGAAAGGATTGATATATGGCAGGGAATTTTTTGAATGTATTTAGGCTAAATTGACTAGGGCCTGGCAGACTAGGTTGTTAGTACGTACCTATTTAGTATTATGTATCCTGTGAGAGGAATGGTACCTAGAGAGTAGGGTGACTTCGATAGGAGCTATCTACCGCATACCTCTTCCTGCTTTGCTAATGCCCCTCTTGGGATTTATACCCCACAATCTGTACCTAGCAAAGAAACCAAACATCACATTACCACTCTTTCTTCGATATGGCCCGCGATTCTCCATCATCGGAAGATTCTGCCTGCGCACACTGCCCCCAAAATAAGCATTTCTGAATCTGAGTCATCCGCCATAATTTCTGCAACTTCTTGTTATTGACTAATTCCTGATGTATCTAGCGTGCAAGAGTGCATATTTGTCTGGCGGGGACCAGGCTCAGTATCCATATTTAGTATCATACCAGCACTCCGCCTTAATTGTCTCATAGGACAGACGATTAGACTCAAAAAAAAACTCCACCTTAATAACAGCAGCAACATGGCGAGGCATTGAGAATCTGTATCTCAGAAGTGATTCAAGCTGAACACGCTAAGGATTTTACTATCTCATACCTAATGGAAAGATAAGAACAAGGGAGTTATGGTGAGGCATTATTCCCTCACGATACCATTCAACTTATCAACTGCAGAACCATATCCACGCAAATTCCTTATCAAAATGTCCAAAGATATATGCCCACCTTTGCAATGATCTCCCATCTAGTATATGAAACACCAAGCATATTATGGGACTACCTATGTACATATATCAAATCAAAAATTACTCTGCAGCTCAGATATACCATGCAGTCAGATACTCAGACATAGGTTATAAGAGTGGTATTAAATATCCATGTTTCTACCTGCATTCCTATATAGGATAGTAAAATGCTTACCTAGGTATTCTTGATAGGCACGATTTTATGGATTGGATCTGAATCAAGGACGCCTCATGGGTGGACCTTTTATGCAGCGTATACAGTACTTGTTTTTGACATCTATGGATAGCATCAGCTGGGTCTAATATGGCCTCAGCCTCCACCATTCCGTCGCCGACAACAATTTTGAAGGATGAGCCTCTCGAAGCAACTCGACAACCACGAACTTGTGAAGATCAGCGAAAAGCGTATTTTAATCCTCACGATCCCACGATCAAGAAGATCTAAATTTTATTCTTTGAACTCTCGAAATACAGCGACGCCGTCGGGGTCGAGTTTTTACAACTTCTCGCCTGAAAGCAGGCGATTGCCTCTCGAAAATGCTGACGTAGCCTGCTCCAATTTTTGATTGGCCCAGGACCACCCACACTTTTCGACAGATTTCTACGAGTTTCCACGCGGCTCTTAACTAGCCACATCAATTTCATTCGCCAACGCCCAGCCAATAGAAACAGATCTCACTCACGCAATTTATTGCGGCTGAGTCCGTCTGTTTTAGGTTAGCAACATGGCACCAGGACTCTCCAAGAGGGTTTTGTTTGGCCCGGTTAGGGACTGGGGACGCCCAGGCATCAAAATCCTAAGGACAATTGCAGGGAGGGTACGTCAGTACCAATTGGATGATGTGACCAACTGGGAGTCAGTTGGACGTTTTGTTGAGTTAGGAGGAAGAGGAGCTTTGGATGCAGTCATGAGGAGGACGGAATTGGAGAAGGAGAAGTATGAAGAGTATAGAGAACTCTCTTTAATCGAAAGAGTTACACAAAGCGAAAGAGAGTCAAGAGAGGAGGCAGAAAATATCAGAGTGATCGACAAGAACACGCCTGAGAGAGTGTATGAGATTTTAATGGATGAGAACTCTCTCGCCATTCAAGATGAATCGGAAGGAGGAATCCTAACACATGCGGTTTTGGATCATATGCAAGTCGAGGTGGATGGACAGATTGTGGAAACAATGCGACTGTCAGCACCAGTTCCAGAAGGGGTCATACTTGGGGAAGATAATGCGGGGACAATAGTATTGTCAGTTTCGATTCCCAAGAGTACCAAGGAGAAGGCGGAAGGGGGGAGAAAATGGTGGGAAAGGCAAGAAGCGGAGAGGATGCGGAGAGAGACAGTAGTCGAGGAAGAAGACACAGGCATGTTGTCCTCTAGCGATGAGGAGGAAGAGGAGAAGGTCCTAAGGAAGAAGGGAAAAGGCAAGAGAAAGGTGGAAGAAAAGTCATCCCCAATAACGAAGGACAACCTAGAGGAGCTTGCAGTTAATCCTGAGATGCCAGAGATTACGAATACTCAGGCAACGGAGGACACAGAGATGGAAGAGGACAAGGAGAAGAAGGACCTGGAAGAGTCCTGATGGGCTCAAGAAGGAGAGAAGAAGACCCTTGAAGAGCAAGAAGATGAAGCAATAAATAAGGAAGAGGAGCAGGATGAAGAAGAAGCAGGAAGCCAGGAGGGGGATATGTAGAGAAGAGTAAAAGACGCGAGGAAGTTGGAAGAATTGATGGTGGAAATCGAGCTAATGGGGAATATTCTGGACGAGTTGGAGGAGGTAGCCAGGAAGGAAAGAGACCCAATCTGGAGGGGAAGAAGAAACGATGTAAGGATGATCCTGACAAACGCAGAAGACATCATTAAGAGGGGGTGCTACTATGACACTCAGAGGCACAAGGTGCAAGGAGGATGGAGGGCACTTAAGAATGAGAGGAGGGAAGACAAGAAGTTCACAGTTGTAGCAAGGATCGAGAGAGCAGAACTGTGGTATTTGAAGGCACAGAAGATCAGGGACGAGACCAAACAGGACTGGATCGTCAGGATGGTGAAGGAATTCTCTGGGACGGTGGCGAAGATTGCTTGCGCAGTCAACGTCGATGACGCGAAGGACCGGAAGAAGGCCGAGAAGCTGAGAAGAGAGAGTGACAAGGGAAAGAAAGACGAGGAGCACAAGAAGAGGCAGAAGAAGAGGTTTGATGAGATAGCGAGCAAGCAGAAGGTGAATGAGAAAGCGGCAGAAGAGGCAAGGAAGAGAGCAGAAAAGGAGGCAGAAAAGATGGCGAAGGAAGAGGCAGGAAGATTGGCTGCACTGGAGGACCTCCGAAGGAAGACAAGCGAGGTCTTCGAGAAGGCAAAGAAATCAGAGTCGCCAAAAGAGATGAAGGAGTGCGTGGAGGAACAAGAGAAGGTACAGGCTCAGATCAAGAAAATCGAGAGCCAGCAGAAGGTCGAGAAGGAAGTAAGCAGAGGCAAGAGAAAATCGGCAGTCGGTAGCAAAGTCATGAAGACTGTCAGGATAATTGTGATCTACCAGAAGCCGGTGGACCTCGAGATCAGGAAGAAAGTCACTAAGACCACGTCGAAGATCTCGAGTTTGTGGAAGTAGGATGCGATTACAGAAGGGAGGAAGTCGTGGATGCTGTTAGTGGAGCCAGCGAGAGAAAGAAAAGAGGAGTCAGTCTTCAAGGTCGGAATGGTACTGGAAGATACGCCAGACAGGCAGGTGTTGCAGAAGGTGTTGGAGGGGTTGAAGGCGGATGAGTGGTCAAGTGAAATCGCCATGTGGATCTTCCTAGACGCAGAAGAGAGAGTCAAGGTTAGACTCCCCATGGGCCCAGTTCCACTAGGGATGGGAAGATTACAAATGCGAGAGGAGCTACAGAGGGAGAACCCAGGGATCATAGTTGAGGGGAGGCTGCCAGAACCATGGGAAAAGCCGAGAAATACTGGGATCGAATTCTCAGTAAGAAATATCGAAGAGGCAAAGAAGGCAGTCTTCAAGAGGGTCAGATGGAACGGACACTTAAGAAGAGCGGAGGTGGTAACAGGAGGAAAAGAGTATACTCCAGTAAGAACACTAGGATATAACAGGAGCCCAAGACCACAAGGGCTTTGGAACAACAACTGGAGGACACCAGGGGGGAATACTAGGGGAGCAGAGGGCGCAGGAGCATAGAGAGGAAGAAGTAACGTACAGTGCTTCAATTGCCAAGAATATGGACATACCAAAGACGTATGTTCATCAGTGGCGAGGAAGGCGTCAGGAAGGATCGACGGGATGAAGAGTGGGAAAGGAAAGGGGAAGGCAGAGAGGAAGGTTGATGAGGAGGGTTTTGAGTTGGTGGAAGGCAAGAGAAGGATCACGGAGGTCGAAGAGTCCAGACCCCCAACACCAGGTCCAGCACCAAAGGAGACTGAAAAGGGAGGAACTCAGATAAGTGGAGGCACAGAATATAGTTGGGAGCCGACCCCACATACCCCCGCAAGCAAGAAGGCAAAGGTAGGAAGTTGGACAGATGAGGTAGAAATGGAGATGGGAACGGGGGCTGACGGCCCCCAACGTTGGTAAAGTTCTCCGAGTGAGATACCAAAACGTATGCAATTCGTCTACAAATACGCATGCGTTGTTGGAATAGGGATTTGCGAAGGAAATTGACATTTTGTTCATTGGAGAGATGTGGTTGAAAAAGAGGAAGAGAAATGGGACACAGACACATGGGGCATTCACGCTAGGGTCTGAAGTTAAGAAGGGAAAGCGAGTAGCAGTTTACTGGTAGAAGAAGTTAGACGGGAAAGTGGAGGTGATATGAGATGAGAAGAATGTAGTTGTTGTCACGGTTTGGGGAAAGAAACTAGGGGGAGTATATGCAGATGGAAAATTGAGAATGGCGGATTGGGAAAGATGGCTGGAGAGTTTCGAAAGTTATGATGGCATGGTAGGGGACTGGAATGCACATAATCCAGGGTGGGTCCCCCTATGCGAACAAGCGGATGAAAGAGGAAAGAGGATGGAAGAATGGATGATTGAAAAAGGATGGGAGCTGGGGAAGGGAGAGAATGGACCGACATGGGAAAGAACAAGGGAGGGGAGAGCGGAGGAAAGCCAGATCGATTTCTTCATCAGTAAAGTACCAACGGAATGGGATGGGGGCAAGCGACACAAGCTACTGTCAGATCATTGGGCGATTACGGCAGAAATCGACTAGCATCGGATAGGGAAGGGGGTGAGGGAAGAGAGACTGCGGATGGATTGGGATAAGCTGGCAGCGGAAGTAGCAGGAGCAGAGGAGGATCACAAGAAGGCGGACAATAGGTGGTACCAAAGACTAGAAGGGACAATAGCCTACGAAAAGCTCAAATCACTACAGGATAGTCACCTAAAAGCTATGGTAATCACAGAGAGTAGCAAGAGGTGGTGGGACGAGGAGCTAACCGAGCAACTCAAAACAACTCGGAAAGCAAGAAGAGAAAAGCTGGGCGATGGGATGACGCAGAGGGAGAGAAGAATTAGGTGGCAAGCAGAGAAGGAAAAGATGAGAACACTGGTGAGAGAGAAAAAGAAGGAGTGCTGGCAGAAATTCTGCAAGGAACATGGCAAGAAAGATCCTTGGGAAATCGTGAAATGGGCAAAAGATCCCTGGCACCTCACAGGAACAATGAAAAAGCTCGTTGATGTGGAGGGGGTTGAGCTGGAGACAGATGGGGAAAAGGTGACAAGGTTGGTAAAAGACCATTTCAGTTGGAGAGAGGATGGAAGGGGAGTAGAAGAGGCAGAAAGAGAGGAAGAAAAGAGAGGGCCCACCGATAGACAAGGGCAATTAGAGGAGGAGGTGAGGAAAGCCTTATCCGGGACCAGCAACTCGTCCGCACCAGGACCAGATGGAATCGGATACAGGTTGATCAAGATGGTGCTGGGAAGGAAGCTAGGGGACGAGCTGATGAAGGAGGTAGCAAGGAACTTGGCGAAAGGAAAGATCCCGAAGGAGTGGCAAAATTCGAAAGTCATCATGATCCCCAAACCAGGAAAGGATTACAACAAGACTAAGGAATGGCGGCCAATCAACTTAATCAACTGCATCGGCAAGCTGGGAGAGAAGGTCATTGCAAACAGGCTCCAAGAGTCAGGACTACTTTACAAACATCAGTTCGGGTCGATCAAGGAAAGGTCAGTGACAGAAGTGGCACTTCGGGTGGTAACGAAAGCACAAAGGTGCATGGCAAGGGGAGGAGCAGTAGGATGGGGATTATGGGATGTAAAAGAGAGGTTCCAGAATGTGAGAGAAGAGGACGTAATAAGGGAACTGAAGAAGAGTGAGGAAGGGAGGAAGTGGATACCCTGGTGCAGGAAATTTTTTAGAGCTAGAGAGGTTGAGATGGAGTGGAACAGAAGAGTTAGGGGAAGAGGAAGGACGAACGTCGGAGCACCCCAAGGGTCACCAGTCTCACCAGTTCTGTTTTTGATCCGGATCGCACCAATAATAACTAAGATGGAGACTGCCTTGGAGGGGAAATTCGCAGGGAAGAGAGCGGAGATTGAGATGCCATCCTAAGTTGATGACCTACAAGTGGGCATCTATATCTGGGAACTGGATATGGCGAAGAGGTGCAATATGGGGGCGATGTTGAAAGAGGCGAATGTGGAGGTTAACAGGATAGCCGAGGAGAACCATTTACCATTGAAGGACTCCAAACACGAACGGCTAGTCCTACGGACGAAGAAGAGGAAGAAGAGCACGGATGTGAAGTAGGTCAAATGCATCGGGATCATCATGGATGAGAGCCTATCATTTGACAAGCATTGCCAGTCAAGAATTGATAAAGCTCAAGCAATGCTAGGCCAGCTGAACAGGATAGGCACCTCCAATTGGGGAATCAGTGCCACCAGCTGGCAATCAATTTACATGGGGATAATTAGGGCGGTGGCAATGTGGGGAAGTGAATTGGGATGGAGGGGACAAAAAAGATGGGAGAAGAAGATGATTGACTTGCAGTACAAGTCTCTCACTAAATGCATTAATTCGGTTAAAGGAGCACGCAAAGAGCTGGTCAGAGAAATTGCCGGAGTGGAGAGTTCGAAGATGGCTTTGGATGCGGCACAAGCTGGGTTGTTAGGAAAGATGATGCGTGATCCTATAACACTCGGGGACCTCTGGTCAGGACCCGGGTTGCCAATATATCCTGCTGAGGTGGAAGAGGGGACGAACTGGGAGAGAGGAAGGTCATAGAAGGACTGCGGCAAGCAGTGGCAGGAGGCTGAGAGTGTTACAAACCCTGACCCTGACGCTAATTCATTCCGCTATCTGTCTACGCCAGTATTGCATCAGCGACCCACTGCATCGTCTGTTCTTTACTATGTGCACCTCGATCTGATCCTGACTCAGCAAGACCTATTCGTGGTTGCATTATTTCGGTAGGTTCTATTTACGAACTGATACCCTGCATCTGATCCCGGCCCAAACCCTATAGCAACCGACCGCATCCCGGTATGCCGAGTTTTGGATCCTGTCTTGCAACTTACTAGAACCTTCTAGGAAGTTCATGACCTGCTATCCTGATTACGAATACAAGTTGTGTAGTTCTATGGTTTTCTAACTACGCAATTATATTCTGTAACCTTCTAGTAACTTCTAGCATGTTCTTTGTCATTTGTAATCGCTTTGATATTCGGATTTCGTACAATGTTGGATTGGTATTTAAGTCGATGGCTTTCCTGTCTCTTGTCTCTTCTCTTCTTTTCTCACGCTACAACTTGTCTACCGCTTGTACCTAGTTGAATACGATTTATCTTATAACTCTCTCACCCAACCTCGAGCGTAGCTTAGACTACCTCGCCTGCTATTCCACCTTCCAATGCCTATTGGCCCCACCTTGATTCTGCCTCCTCCAGTTCCTGTCCCTGCCTTTGTCTCACTACTCGACCTGGTTCATCTCCGCAATCTCCAGCTCCGAAATAACATCTACCCCGCCCTTAATCCCCGTGTACCTGAACGTGCCCCTCGTACTCATCACCTGCATAAGACACTTCCTTGATACTACTGGTAAGTAGTACTGCCGCATATATATCTACTTCCCTCGTTCAGGGTTAGGGTCCGTTACACTTTGTACCGTCGCCAAAAATTCTCTGCTACGCAACATGGTTAATCCCAAACCAGGATCCTCCACTGGCTCTGGCCTAGGAACAGGCCTTTCTCGCTCTGCCACTCCAGCTGGCACACTCGAAGCCGCCTGGGAAGAGCTGGTCCTAGCAATCGCAAACCCTCGTTTGCAGCTTGCAGCAGCTCCTACCATCCCACCAAATACCCCAATGACTCTTTTACCATTCATTATCCCAGCACATAACGCAGGACTCCTTACAGCTCGTGGAAGACCTACCCTGTTCAACTTCCCCACAGTTAACACTTCAGCAGCCCAAGCCGCCTTGTGGGATTACTATCAACAAGGTTTCAACCATGGGTTAACCTTGTCTTCCCTGATTGATTATGAGTCTCCAAACGTACCTGCACCTCGAGCCCCTAGGATTAATGAGCCTGAAAGTTTTGATAGAACTCGCTCCAAATTCTCAAAGTTCATGACCAGACTTATCTTGGTCTTTTCCTCAGATTCAACAAGATATGCCACTAACGCAGCAAAAATTGCCTATGCTACTTCCTTCTTGATAGGCTCAGCTGCTGACTGGTTTGAGCCACACCTCAACAAGAGCTCTGGTGCCACGGACTTTAGCTCCTATGGAGAATTCGCTGTCGCTCTTAAAAATGCATACGATGACCCGGATGCTCGAGCAACAGCCCAACGCAAGCTCAGAAACCTTAAGCAAGGAGACAAGGACTGTTCGACATACCATGCAGAGTTTGCAACCTACGCAACAGTCTTGAATTATGATGATGCCACCAAAATCCAATTCTTTACCGAGGGTGCCAATCATGACCTCAAGACAGCCATTGCATGCCAACCCTCACCTCCAGAAACTTTTGACCAATTTGTTCAGTTATGTATCAAATTGGACAACAGCATGAAGCTCTTGAACACACGGAAACCCCAACCTAGAGCACCTGCCTCAGCGCCTGCACAAGCCAAGCCAGTTCCTACTATCGCTACTGGCATAGCCCCTGGACCAATGGACCTGTTCAATGCCTAAAGACGCCGCGGCCCCATTTCGGAGGAAGTTCGTAGATTCCGACGCGAAAACAACCTGTATTCCTACTGCGGTGGAGCCGGCCACTGGAGAGCTGATTGCCTTGCTAGAGCTCGCAATCAATGAGTAAATGCAGCTGCTCCACCACCACCTGAGCAACCACCCACCAAGCCAACGACTGAGCAAGGTGGCATGCCTCTTTATGAGGTTTCAAAAAACTAAAGCACTCCGAGATTAATGATGGCCAGTCTCAGAGCGCCAGGATGCATTCTGGTGCCATCAACCCTGTTTCCGTTTCCTTTGTTAGTCCTAATCCTTTTTCTGTTTTGAAGGAAGTTCATATGGAAGGATCTGGGAAAGTTTTGGGTATTTCTCGCAAGTCTCGTCAAAGACTTGCTCGTCGAATTCGTCATTCTGCTACTTTACGATTATCTTCTGTGTCTGTGTCTGGAGAATGAGGATCAGAGGATTCTCTTATTTTATCTTGTCTCATTAATAAAAACCACTCTGCTTCCTGTATGATAGACTCGGGAGCTAGCTCTCAGTTTATTGACCTTGACTTCACTCTGAGCCTGAACCTGCCTCTTGATCTCAAGAGAAAACCTGAAGACCTGGTCCTAGCCGATGGAGTTCACTCCAAAGTAGGACAAATCACTCATACCTGTTCCCTCAGATTAACCATTGACCAGCATGTGGAAGACCTTACCTTCCATGTCACCAAACTTGCAGGTTGGAATATGATCGTTGGTAAACCTTGGTTACGACGACATAACCCGACCATCGACTAGTCCAAAAACTCAATCACCTTTTCGTCACTCCACTGCCATGAGAACTGCCTCCCTGTATGCCCAAAAGTTACTCCCACAACGGAACTACCAAGGTTGAAAATCAATCTCATATCTCGAGTAGTCTTCCGTATGGCAATCAAGAATCCAGAATCACGCCTATGTATCATAGCCCTATACAACAAACCAGAGGACGAAGAAACTACACAAGATACAACTAAAAAACTCGTCCCTCCTGAATATCATAACTACTTGGTCCTGTTTTCAGAAAAAGAAGCTCGAATTCTGCCACCATCACGATATGTAGAGCATGCAATCTCACTTATCGATGGAGCAAAGCCACCGTTTGGACGAATGTACTCAATGTCTAATGCAGAGCTCAAGGAAGTCAGGAAGTGGATAGACGAAAACCTATCCAAGTCCTTCATTAGAGCCAGTTCCTTATCTGCCGCCTCGCCCATCTTATTTGTCAAGAAAAAAGATGGTTCCCTCCGACTTTGTGTTGATTATCGAGCACTGAATGACATCACTGTCAAAGACCGACACCCCCTGCCCCGCATCGAGGAAACATCGAACCAGATTAGAGTATGCAGATACTTCACTAGACTCGATCTACGAGCCTGCTTCAATCAGATCCATATTAAGGAGAGTGACGAATAGAAGACAGCTTTTCGAACTCGTTACGGCCTGTTTGAGTTTCTGGTCATGCCTTTTGGATTGACTAACGCCCCTGCAACAGCTCAATGCTTTGTTAACGACACACTCCGTGAATTCCTAGACCAATTCTGTGTCTGTTATATCGACGACATCCTGATCTACTCAAAAACCGCTGAGGAACATCGAGAGCATGTACGAAAGGTACTACAGAAGCTCAAGGAAGCAGGACTATTTATCAAGCCAGAAAAATGTGAATTATCAGTCCAGAAGACTGCTTTTCTAGGATTCCTTATCTCTAAGAATGGTATTGAGATGGACCCAAAAAAGGTCAACGCAGTTCTTGACTGGGAAACACCTAAAACAGTTAAAGACGCACAGTGTTTCTTGGGTTTCGCCAACTTCTACCGTCGATTTATCTGGAAATACTCTACACTCTGTCAACCTTTGTTCAACTTTCTAAGAAAAGATGTCCACTTCGTCTGGGACTCTTCTTGCGAAGATGTATTCCGAAAACTTAAAGATACCTTCACATCAGCTCCGATCCTATGACACTTTGATCCCGACCTCCAGACCATAGTCGAGACTGATGCTTCTGACTATGTTACTTCCGGAATCCTGTCTTAGAAACAGCTCGAAAATGAGAAGCTTGTGTTACACCCTGTCGCCTTCATATCTGAGAAGATGTCTCCAGCTGAGTGTAATTATGGAACCGGTGACAAAGAACTCCTCGCCATCATCAAGGCCCTCGACAAATGGCACATGTACTTACATCAGCTTCCCCAGCCTTTCACAATAATCACTGACCACCACAATCTTCAGAACTTTACTACTAAGGCACTCCTTTCTCGAAGACAAGCCAGGTGGGCCCAGGAACTTGCTCAATATGAATTCAAGATCGTCTTCCGCCCTGGTGCACAAAATGGGACAGCAGATGCACTCACTAGAAGATCCGGAGATCTGCCTGGAGAGGGGGATGAGCGTGGCTGTCCGACTTAGGCCCTAATTCCACTTTCAAAGTTCTCTCTCTGTGCGGCCTCAAAACAACAGGATCAGGATATTCGTAAGGCCTTGGCTACCGACACTCTTGCACAAGAAATCCTCAAAGTACTCCAGAATGGTGACAAGAAGCACAAGACCGTTCCTCTCGGAGAATGTGAGATATATAATGGCCTGATCTTAGTTAATGGACTGGTGTATGTCCCCGAAATACCTGACCTATACCTCCAGATCCTGAAAAACTGCCATGACTACCCCGTAGCAGGACATCCTGGTCAGGCTGCAACGTATGAGCTTGTGTCCCGTGACTATTGGTGGCCCAAGATGCGCCAGACTATTGCCCGTTATATTCGGAACTGTGATACATGTGCCCGGATCAAGCCAGTACGACATGCACCATACGGGTTACTCAAACCACTACAAGTTGCCTTCCAAAAGTGGTCTTCTGTCTCTCTCGACCTAGTTACTGGGCTCCCAAAATCCAACGATTACGATGCACTACTAGTAGTAGTAGACCGCCTATCCAAGATGACTCACTACATACCTACAACTATGGATGTTAACTCTAAGCAGGTCGCTAGGCTATTTTTTGACAACATCTTCCATTTATATGGAATTCCCGACTCGATAGTATCTGACCGTGGGACCCAGTTCACCTCGGAATTCACATGGGCCCTGACAAACCTGGTAGGTATCCAACAGAAAATATCAACTGCCTTCCACCCCCAGACCGATGGCCAGACTGAACGAATTAATGCTATCATTGAGCAATACCTTCGGGGGTACTGTAATTACCAACAGGACAATTGGTCAGAACTTTTAACCATGGCTGAATTCTCATACAATAATACTATCTCAGCCACCGTGCATATCACGCCTTTCTAGGCCATGTATGGGGATAATCCTTGATACCAGATTCTCTCGAACCTGAACTAGAAGCTTCCAGCACCTTCAGTCATCAAGGAATATGCCGATCGGCTGGCAAACCTCGATTCCTATCTTAGATCAGAAATGTTATGAGCACAAGCTGCATAGGCAGAACAGGCTAATAACTCTAGACTCTCTACCCCAAAGCTCGAGATCGGCGATGAAGTATGCTTACTACGCCGACATGTGAAGACCAATCGACCCTCTTCCAAGCTAGATTACAAACGCCTTGCAAAATTTCGAATCATCCAGAAAGTTTTCTCTCATGCTTATAAGCTCAATCTTGCCACATCAATGAAGATTCACCCTGTCTTCCACATATCCCTTCTTGAGCCTGCCTCTGCCGACCCACTTCCTGGCCAGATCCAGCCTCCTCCACCACCAGTTATAATCGAAGACGAACCTGAGTGGGAAGTTGAGGAAATTCTGGACTCCCGAATTGTTGGGAAAACTCTCCAATACCTTGCTCGCTGGGTTGGTTATGATCAACCTACTTGGGAACCTGCTGATCTGTTTGGGAATTCACTCAGTGTTGTCAAACAATTCCACAACACCTATCCAAACAAACCACGCCCACAAACCCTGCCAAAATGAGTGAACTCGGTTCTCGTTCCAACCCAATCATAATCCCAGATGATGAACTAGCCTCGCAGGAGCTCGTCCCTAGAGGAGGGGCTACTGTTACAAACCCTGACCCTGATGCTAATCCATTCCACTATCTGTCTATGCCAGTATTGCATCAGCGACCCACTGCATCGTCTGTTCTTTACTATGTGCGCCTCGATCTGATCCTGACTCAGCAAGACCTATTCGTGCTTGCATTATTCCTGTAGGTTCTATTTACGAACTGATATCCCGCATCTGATCCCGGCCCGAACTCTATAGCAACCGACCGCATCCCGGTATGCCGAGTTTTGGATCCTGTCTTGGAACTTACTAGAACCTTCTAGGAAGTTCATGACCTGCTATCCTGATTATGAATACAAGTTGTGTGGTTCTATGGTTTTCTAACTACGCAATTATATTCTGTAACCTTTTAGGAACTTCTAGCATGTTCTTTGTCATTTGTAATTGCTTTGATATTCAGATTTCGTACAATGTTGGATTGGTATTTAAGTCGATGGATTTCCTGTCTCTTGTCTCTTCTCTTCTTTCCTCATGCTACAACTTGTCTACCGCTTGTACCTAGTTGAATACGATTTATCTTATAACTCTCTCACCCAACCTCGAGCATAGCTCAGACTACCTCGCCTGCTATTCCACCTTCGAATGCCTGTTGGCCCCACCTTAATTCCGTCTCCTCCAGTTCCTGTCCCTGTCTTTGTCTCACTACTCGACCTAGTTCATCTCCGCAATCTCCAGCTCCTAAATAACATCTACCCCGCCCTTAATCCCCGTGTGCCTGAACGTGCCCCTCGTACTCGTCACCCGCATAAGACACTTCCTGTTACAAACCCTGACCCTGACCTCGAATTAACCCGCGACCCGCCAGCGCCGGTATTATATTGGCAACCCACGCAATTGCCTTCATACTTCCGTGTACATCTCGACCTCGTCATGACTCAGCAGGA
>Ga0307514_10000992_pt1 | contig 41890 bp, 37 predicted proteins | sample 16_EM_MG_FD_203088 | JGI IMG/M metagenome (GOLD analysis project Ga0307514, IMG submission 203088) | Populus trichocarpa ectomycorrhiza microbial communities from riparian zone in the Pacific Northwest, United States - 16_EM | ecosystem: Host-associated > Plants > Roots > Unclassified | place...
TCGCTGGTAATGTCTGACTGTGGATTGCTGCTAGAGCTTGGTTCTTCTCATTGTCGGGGAGACAATGCGAGTTCTTTATAGTCTTTAGCTGGCTCAAGTTTGGCCGCCATTCCTCTGACTATGACAATGGACTTGTCTGATAGCTTCTCTCGGAATACTGCTCCGAGAGCCGCCACGAATTCCCTCAAGGTTATCGTGTGCATGCATGATTGGTTTCAAAGCTTTGCGCTCCTCGTATGAGGCCATCATCATGTCATGATATCAAACGCATCGTATGACAACTCGTAACTTTACTTAGACATCTTGCTTCTCGTTCGTTCAGTAGTTGGAACGTCTGACGTCATATGGAATGATCAGCGCTTTATCGCAATATAATAATAACGTGAAGTTATTAATGCCTCACCATACCAATTTGGCTATTTGGCATTGCGTTAGAGATTTATGTCGGCGACCCACCGATACTCTGCCAACGTAGATTATGACACCCTCTTGGGGTTGCGATGCATACTAACTCAAACCAATGAGCAGGGTCGCTTCAGGCCTTATATCTTCAGCCAATGCCATTGATCCCTCACGCACTGCATGGTTAGGTTCCGGACTTCCGTGAACCGGGGAGTGCGCGCATGATTCCTTATCTGTGAGAAATAAAGTGCGACGATCCCTCGTACTCGCGTATTGCATAACGCGTGCTGCACACCACTTAGGATGTGTTGTCCCGCTATCAAGGTGTAGTAGGTGTAATGTAAAATTATGCGCACCGCTGATGGTTTTTCACATCCCGGTTATGGCGACATAATTGCATCATCTTGTGAATCCGCATGATAGGACTGCTCTCTATCACATCATTACATACGGCTCAGATGTAACCCCGCTAAAGGCTGTCTGACTGATCACATGTTTCCATACGCAAGAAGGTGTTTTGCTTCGTTGACTAATGGTACCCACTTCCGAGTGGTAGTCAAGAGTACTTGCTTCAATAACATGTATCATTACCGCTATCAGGAGAGAACCCCTAACATAATACATCTTGGATATGCACGGATGCACCTTGTGAGTTATATATGAGAGTTAATTTGCGGAATGGGTCCTTGTGACAATATTGCCACTGATATATAGTGTTAGCAACAATTCCGGGTTACCCGGCTTCGGTCCGGGTTGGAATTGGAACCGAGACCCCGGTCCCGGTTATGAACTCCCTAGGGAACCAAACCGGGTGACTAATGCTGGGTTGTTACCCGGATAGGACATAAACCCGCAGTTTTTTGGCTGGGTTGCAACCAGACCACAGTTCCATTTCACGGATCCTGCAATTTTGGCTCCAATTAAGTTTTCAAGTTGTCATCGTATCATGACATGGTCTATATCTAAAAGATGCAGTTTTAGAAGCTCTTGTACCTCCTTGTCTCCAATGTGTACTCCGATCAATATTCATTGAGTCGCTATCAAATAACACTCAAAGCATGCTCAAATCGCGGGGTTTTAACAGCTACTCAACGAATATTGCTCAGATAGAAAATCGCGGACCCGCAGGTGAACGAGCTCCTAAAACTGCATCATTCATGTATAGATCATGTCATGATACGATCATTACTCACATACTTAACTGTAGTGGAAATGCCTGGCTTACAAGGGCCTGGTTTTCCGGTGGAAACCAGCCCGAAAGCAATGGTCCTGGTGTTTTGTGTGGTAAGACCTGTTGCAACGGGCCGGTTCCGGTTCCAACCCTAACCCGGAACGGTTCTAGTGGTTTGGAACTGTTGCTAACACTACTGATATATCTGAATGGCTACATATCCGCAACATGAAAGAGGCATATCGATCTAGAAACAAACCTAATTACAGTTGACCTATGCTGGAGCATAATGACTGGTGTACCAGTCTTGACTATATGGAAGAATCACTGTCATATCTTGTACTTTAAGGGTAGTATGATATTGCCTCTACAACAGGTTTTAACCTACAGTTCACTACCAATAAACAGCGAAGCACATGCAGAGCCCATCTGTTACGTCTTCATACAATTAACCACGAGCCCTACATCCACGCTGTTTCACAGCAGGTATATTATTTGAAAGTAACTCATGTCCACAGAGTGTGCAGGAGTATCAAATTAAACTCACCCGAGATTCATCAGACGATTTCGGAATTCCCAACATTGGACATGTATTCCATGTGCAAACTGGAAAGGAGTGGGGACATGAAGTTTGTGGACTTGTGCTTAGATTTGATCAGAATGTACTCATTGACGGTATATTAATTGAACTGCTGAATAGGCTGCTGTATTTGTTAGCGGTTCTCCCTTAACAGCGATAATGGTACTTGCAATGGTTATATGAATACAAGTTACGGAGTTACTCTTGGTCTAGTCATGTGATATGGATAATACCAATTCATGCCTTAGCAAGGGGCCAGTCTTATATCCTTTAGCGGGGATATATAAGAGTTGCGTGTCGATTGGATAAGCAGTGATGCTTAGCAGACTCAGTTAAGATGAGGCAGCTATGTTGCCTTAGTGGAGATACTTGTTATCGGTTGTGTGTATAGTTTCCTGCAACATTCATTATTCCTGAAACTAGTGGGACATGCCTTACAGACAGAGCAGTCGTTAGTCAAAATGCGAGTATGTGGGATCTCTGACTTATTGCTTCAGGCGATAAGTGTTATGGGGGCACTGCCCGGTCAAAGATAATAGTCTCAGCCTAAGAATGACCTGACTGAGGGAATCATGACGTTGGCTTATGATTAGAGGCCTGAAGCAACCCTGCTTAGTGGTTTAAGTTAGAATGCATTGCAACAATAGACTCGTATTTAATATGAGCTGACACGTCAAATTGCAATTTGGCATGGTATGAGTTGGTTGCTGAATGAATCTATGAAGCAAGACAAATAGCTTTTAAGGTGAGGCATTAATTTGAGATAAGCACCACCGACCAAGATCGGCAGATGTTCCATCAACTGATGGAAAGGAATTGTGAGATGTCTAAGTTCACGTTTCATTTGACGCAGTGTCTGACATGATATCATGTGATGGATGGCCTGATTCTTGTCAGGAGCATAATGCTGTAATACCTCATCTGCATGAACAAGATAACCTACTGGGATGCGTGGCAAGTTATGACAGGGTGCATAGCATGACTGCGATATCACTTGCACGAGCACTGCAGTGATAGTGTCAAAGCATGGGTGATCAAACCATCGAAGACAACTACAAAGAGATGGCATTGTTCTGGCAATGAGAAGAAGAAGCTCAAGCAGCAACCCACAGTCAACAATCAGAACACCGAAGACGATCTTAAATTATTATGAAGCATACAATCTATCACAAACATTACTACTCTACTATCCACACGTGACTGGGCAACCTATGCCAGGACATCAACTGAATCAACAAGAGTACGCACTGCAACGCATTGTTCAGTCTTTCGGCAACCTAGTTTCCGAATTAGCTCAGCAGCGTTTGACCGACATTTACTGTGTGGTGCATCGCTTTTGGGAAATCACGAATATCTACTACCTGGTGCTGAGAAATCTCAACACCGGGGCACTACCAGAAGAGGACTTTTCCAAGGAGTGGTTGTTCGACGGGGCAGTTTGGTGTTCATATATATAGAAGACGTGCTGTGGCATCGATTCGATTTGGAAACTCTTGTATGCAGGTCTCAACTAGTTGAGTCGCTCGAAGAGATGAGGAGAGAAAGAGTAATTTAGATAGGCGGTTGAACTTAATTCAATACAAGTTGTATTGATTATTGGGATTGAGAACCCCCATAACAGTATTACCGTCAACAATTTCACTGCCCTCCTTCTGTTGCACATCTGGGACTTGATTGCCAGGAGGAATATACCAATGCTAACCTAGGGATCATGTCTGAAGCTCATAACATTGGGGTCCAGTATATCATAGTGAAGAAAATGACCTCAATAACATCTTTCCAGTACGAATTCCTTCTTTTCCCATACTATACTTCCGCTGGGCTCCACCAAAATGGAACTGTTAATTTCATGAGTGTGTGCCAGCCAGGAAAGCAATATGGACCTTTTCTAAGAGGTGCAAGTAAACTCAACCATGGGTATTATGTCCTCAAGCTCAAGAATACACAGTGGTGATTTCAACAAAGATCAAAAATCTTCATGATTGGACTGATTTGTATTGACAGGTTTATCTAGGTTGTCAAACAGACAAACAAAATGCATATTATACCTGTTGGAGCAGTAGTTGAATGGGTATGTTCGGTGAGGGAAACAGGTTGTAGCGAGTGGCATCGGCAGCTTATTGCTTGTAAATACTCATATCAATCATAATACATAATGGACTGTCTATTCATTAGATTCAAATGCCTAATTCAGATGTGTAGATGTGAGATAGTATATTGAATTGTACCAATCGATATAGACATTATGTGTTATCACTCCCGGAGTATCAGGCTCAAGGTGGACAGGTGTCGACTTAGAGACGAGGGTTGTAGTCCCTGCAGCAATGAAATTGTAACAATCGAACGCCAAGATTCAATAGCATTCTGAAGATGACTTCATATGCTTTAGAATATTCTTGTATTCTGTTCCACTACTTCAGAAGTGTTGAAGAGCACCTGATATTATACTTAGAGTAACTGAAAAGCATATCATTTTACATTCAGCTTGTTTCGGAGCTGTTGAGAGCTTCATCAGCAAAAACCGAAATTGGCTTCCGAAAATAGACCCCATGCACCGATCCTTCTCCACATTCTCCACAAATAATCTGCGCGGCTTATGTGCAATCTTCCACCATGCTTTGAAGCATTCAATGATGTGATCGCATCATCACAACATCTCAAAAATGTTTTAGTCATTTAAACTAATTTATTGCACTTGTTCCTTTCTCAATGGTCCTCTAGATTTTGATCATTTTGACAGTTTTTTAAACTGTTCCATTGATTTCAAGAATATTCTTAACTATTTAATCCCTTGAGACATTGGTAATACACAAGCTTGCACAACTCCCATTACAAAAAATAAAACACCCAGAGTAAATACTCATCAGACTTCTATATATCACTGAAAGCATTACTTCAAGCATCGAGTCGAATAATCTACATGTAAAACAAAATAAAAGCATTCAAGTTAATCATTTTGCTCAAGTGCCCCCACGAGCTTTCTCACTTTCACATTGGCGGAAGAAGGTGTACAGATTCTTGGATCGTGCATAGAGGAACAATATAAGTCATTCTGATGCTGAACAGAGGCTTACAACTGTAGCTTACATTGTGGAAGAGTTGCATAGGAGGTTGATGCCGCTCCTTGACAATCACCATACCAGCAGGCTGACTTATCGGGCCAGTTGTGAAGGTCCAAAGCAAGGCAAGAAGCCCTTTATTGCTCGATTGAGCATCCTTGATGCAGAAAAAGACTCTTCAAACGTGCAGGAATGTGTCCCACAATCGATTTACAGGGGCTATCCACACTTGTCACCATCCAGTGAAACACTGCATCATTTCTTGGGGGCTTATGCAATCTCCGCCTTGGGGACCCAGTGCAGCGAACTATACAAACTGCTTGCTAGTCGCATTGAAAAGACGTCACCCAAATTGCTACTGGTTTGTACCAAATGTATTTGCATCAGGGAGATGAATGAAATACTGATCGTGATCGACGTAGTCTGTGAAGTCAGCAAATTTCCTGAAACACCAAGCGATGTGATTCTGTAGCTTACCCTTTGGCATTCCACACCACTTGGCCAAGTCATCAAGGGTCATGATGTCTGGTTGCAGGTTTTTCATAATTCACTTGATATGCACATTGGTTAGAGTCATATCATCATCGCTATCTTGTTTTGCAGCATTTGTATTCAGCTCTTGATACTGAATCACCTTCTTTCAGGCTTTGATTCCCAAAATCTGCAAGGCTGCCTCATGCTGATTCGGTTGTTGGTACGCATGTTTAAGATCAATTATTGCTTTTTCTGGTGGTTCAGAGTATATATTTGAAAGGTTGCCATTCTGGCGGATATGGTCAGAGAAGTGGATCAGGAGATGCATCTGCACAGACCTAAAATCTGATTCTTTGACAAGATAATGTGCAATTTCTGACTCGATCTGCATTGTATCTTCCGCAATGCTACGTCACTTTGTAGCCGCAGAAAGACTGTTCGAAGTGGGGTCACTCACCAGTTCCTACTGTGAGCACCACTGAGCACAGGGGACAGGTCCAGGAGCGCCAGCAACATGTCTGTGTGTGCCGACGACAAGCCTCAGAGCATAGGCGACAACTCTGGGAGTTCTTTAAATCACTGTAGAGCAGTCAGGTAAAATCAACCTCCTTTTTGGAAATGCTGCTGATGCGCTGGGAAATCATGCCTACTACTTATCATTCAACAATTGTTAAATCTCATGTATTCGGTTTGTATTCTCATCTATGTATCTATAGATCAATGCATCAATGGATCTATATAGCTACCCATCTACAGAAAGTATATCTGGACTAGCTCAAGGTGGTACTTCAGAGCAATTCGACGTATGTGGGAAAATAATCATCAAGTCAACTCCGAGATACACTCTGAGGCCATGATCAAGCGAGTTTGGAAATGCACTTGGAGGCCTTAAGCTGGTGTATTTGGTGATACACTTGGAGGCCATGATTGGGTGAAGTTAGAGATGCACTCCGAGATCATGATCAAGAGAGTTTGGAGATTTACTTCAAAGGCCATGCTAGTGTGAACTTTGAGGCCATCATCAAGCAAGGTTGGAGATACACTTGGAAGCCGTAATGGAGCGAGTGTGGAGCTGAACTTGTAGGCCGTGATCAAGTGAGTTTGGAGATGCTATTGGCGGCTAGAATCATGTGAATGTAGAGGCCATAATCAAGCGACTTTGGAGATACACTTGGATGCAGCGATTGCACAAGTTTGGAAATGCACTTCAGGGCCGTTATCGAGCAAGATTTGACCAGTACATGGACACGGTCGATGGACGGCGTGCTGGGTGCGGAGACTGTATTAGTCATTTAGGTAACTCGCAACCGTGGGAATCTGACAATATGACTTAACCTTTCAGCTGTCACAGAGAGCTGGCTGATGGCGGTGGATCGTACAGTGAGGTACAACGGAAGCTCGAGCTACCTTCTGGGGTCAATTTCTAATCATGAGAATGATGGGACCACAAATGATCTGGAGAGGATGCTGTATTCAATGTATGCTATACTCGGTGTATGCTGTACTCGGTGTATGCTGTACTCTTGGTGTATGCTGTACTCAGTGTATGCTGTACTCTTGGTGTATGCTGTACTCGGTGTATGCTGTACTCTTGGTGTATGCTGTACTCGGTGTCACCTGATCATTATGGCATGGCGAGATACTGCGGGATAACTTAACTTTGTATTCTGTGATGATAGTTGAGTTCTGGACAAGAATGAGAGAGATCGGGGATGGAGATGGGAATGATGTGGTGGATACGAGCAGATCTGAGAACTCAGGGGTACAACTTCCCTGCTTGGGTTTAGAAGACCAAAGTTCTCTCGTGTCCCAGTTTCTGATGATGATTTCCTCCATCCCCTCTCATCCCTCTCCTTCTGGTCCTCGAATCAACAATCACCTAAGAACACGCAGTCAATTCATCTCTCTCTATCCCTCCATGGAATGATCAAGGGTTGACACCGAGTTCAGCATAAACCGAATACAAGCATACACCGAGTACAGCATACGCTGAGTACTGCATACACCCTGTACTGCATCATTCTAAGATCAACTGTCACTCGCTTCCAGTCAGTCTCTCATCTCTTGGGAGACCATGATGCACCCAAATCTCTATATTCCCACATTTACGAATTGTTGTTGTTTATTCTTACTGTATGCACTCTGAATAGAGTATGACAGGACACAATAGCCGCCACAAAGTGCACCACCACTTGATCACACTTGCCCCTCGGAGACAGATCAGAGATCTGCCTGTGCCTGCATCTGCTCGCTTTGCAGCCCATCGCCTTTCCCACAGCCTTCCATTGAGGTTTCTGCATGTGTCTCCACCGGCTGCAGTGGTGGAAGAGCCACAATTCCATGTTAAACCAATGAATACAGTCTCAGCATCCGTCTTGCCTCCCTCCCAAACTACCACCTCCACATTGACCGCCTGCAAGTACTGCTCTATTCTCACTCAATCATGGCCTCAGAGTGAATCTCCAAACTCTCTTGATTACACCCTCTACGTTCGCACACTCTTGGCCTCCAGGTGCTTATCTCCAAACTCACTCGATCGCGGCCTCAAAAAGCATTTCCAAACTCGCTCGATCACAGCTTCCAAGTGTATCTCCAAACTTTCTCCATAACGGCCTCCAAGTTCGCACCATCATGGGTGACAACTGCATCTCCAAACTTGCTGCACGAGCGTAGGAAGACGGTGAGACCATATGAAGTGGTACTCGGCTAAGGTAAAGGACCCAAATTGCATGGATCAATGAACGCTTTGCACAAGTGGGTGAGGAACCCCACAAATGGCGTGGATTAATGAGAGCTGGGCAAGGGTGCATGAGACCGAGAGCTGAGAATGAAAGAGTGTGTATTTCGTAAAATATGATGATGTCTATCTACTACAGAACCTCCCAACTATGTATTCCCTATTGCCGAGTTCATCTCTGCATGTGTATATATAAAGAGACTTAGATTATACCTGCCATATGATGATGTAGTAAATCTTGTGACTCTACCAAAGACAAATATGCTAAACGAAATGAGTTGTGGTTGTGGAACCCTTACAACCACCACTGTTGTTGATTATTCACACTGTGTTATCTCCTACCAGAGTATAAACAGACCTAAATACCCCTCCATGCCTCCGGGTGAGCTGGCTGGATGGTGGAGCTCCCCCGCTCCTATTATTCATCCCCGCTGAAAAATGAATATTGAAAGATAAATCGAACAGAACAGAAATGGAAGAAGATGGGAAAGGATATATATCCCGCCTCTGTTGCTGCCGCCCCCCTGAACCACTGCTGTGAGAATATCCCTCCAAGCCTCCTGCAGTGCTCATGCAGAGCTCTCAGCCGCATTCGAAGTCTCGTACAGACCTGTGCAGAGGTTTCGACAGCTACACAAATTGACTATTTTTGTAGTCAATCCCAGAGCATCCTAAGAATGCTCCTGCAGAGTCTGAGGGCACAATGCAAAGTTCTAGGGACGCCTGGGACCATCTAGAAGTACTTAGAAGCGCTGGTGAGGGCTACCAGAGTGTCTTCATCAGCAAAAACTAAATGTTCTTAGTTAAATTTATTTAGTTTATTGTACCCACAAACTCAAAAAAATGAAATTGAGGTTTCTCTCAAATCTGGCATTGCTTTATAGGTCCAGAGTGTTCTTTGAGTTTGCGCAGTGCTGTGATCAACAATGCGCACTTAACGAATGGTTCACACTTCCTTTTGGCAATATTACAAACCATCTCGCAGCATTCTCCTGCGTCGCTCCATTTGATTTGTCCTCATTATGATGATAGTACTCGCTCCGAACACTTAATGAAGCATGTAGTTCCTGTTTTTAAAGACCCTTTTGGCTTAATGTGACAAATGATAGTTACCATGCGGATCTGGTTGGCAATATTTAATTTGATGATACAAGAGCACCAGTACCTTGCAGTTCAACCATCGCAGGATGGTGATGCATCATCGCAATTATGATTTCACGCATTTGACATCAGACTATAGTACACCATCAGTTCTATTACATATACTACTATTATGATATATCAGCAAAACCTAGAATAGAATATCACAGAAAGGAAATCCTAAATCCAATCACAGACACCATTCCTAACCTCCACATGACATGGCACCCTCTACAATCGTACTTCCATCGAGTCATCCTGTATTCTCAACACTGGTCATGTTGGTGATGCTGGTGATGTCATTGCTATTGGTGTTGCTGTCGCAGCAGGGGACGGTACCAATGTCTGAAAACTTGATGTCTGCAACAAAACAGAACATAAATTATCCAAGATGCGAAGCCAAAGATAGTTGACACTGCATTGCCACTCATTCTCAGAATGGGACGGTGACTGTGTTGCTCTCTCTTTTGCCTATAACAGCTGCCAATACAATGGTTATGCGTAGCAGAAACCAATCACTGTTTAATTATCATACTTATACAACCACAAATCATTGATGCTCTGTTGACGCTCAGTTTAATGTACGGTCCATTCAACATCTGCTGTCATCGACAATAGTGTTCATCAAGATTTGAACTTAATGGTAGTCTTTCCGACAGATTGAGTCTTGGCCCTGTGGCAAACCTGAGCGCAGTAACATTCTTGCACTGTTTTCTCTCACATGACAAAAATTTATCTATCTTGTCAAAAGCTTCATTGCGCCTACAGTACATCTGTTTATCAACCGATATTCACAAGCTACTGCTTACCATTCACCCATAATATATCTCTACCTAAAACTCTCAGTCAAGATACATAAAAAAATTAGTGAAACATTGACGCATTCATCAGCAAAATGTAAATCAGTCCGGAAGCTATACGCAAACCTCCCAGATACTCCGGCTGCCCTCACCAGTGCCTCTAAGTACTTCCAGATGCTCCCAGGCCCCCCTGGAGCTTTGCAAGGTGCTCTCAGACTCTGCAAGAGCATTGTCAGGAGCTTCTGAAAGCACCTGCAGTTATGGATGTGCATTCAGGACGCAATGAGATTGGACAAATAGCATAGTCAAATTTTGGAGTCGGTGAGATCTCAGCACAGGTCTCTGGGAGACTTGAAGAGCTACTCCGGGGAAGACTTGCATCAGCAAAATGGAATTATGTCACTGGGAGCCTCTTGGAGTGTCTGAGAGTTGTTGGACCAGAATCACAGGGTGGTCAAATCCCAGAGTTGACTGGACCGACGCAGTGGCCTTCAGGTGCACCTGGGAGCATCTGGGAGCGCCGACGACAAGCCTGGGAGCGCCAGCGACAAGCCTGGGAGCATGTCGAATCACTGTAGAGCAGTCCGGGAGAAACAACATCTTCTTTGGGAATGCTGCTAGTGTGCCTGGAAATCATAGCTACTACTTATCGTTCAATGATTTTTAAAATTCATGTATTCAATTTGTATTCTCATGTATGTATCTATGTATCTATATAGCTACCCAGCTATACACGGGATATCTGCACTCGCTTGAGAGCAATTTGAGGTGTGCCTGAAGATGACGATCGAGTGAACTCAGAGATACGCTTGGAGGCAGTTATTATGTGAACTTAGAGATGCACTTGGAGGCCGTGATCGAGCGAGTTTGGAGATGCGCTGAGAGGCCGTGATTGAGTGAACTTAGAGATACACTTGGAGGCTGGAATCGAACAGGTTTAGAGATGCACTTGGAGGCCGTGATCGAGCGAGTTTGGAGGTTCACTTGGAGGCCGATATCGGGTGACTCAGAGATGTGCTTCGAGGCGATGATCGAGCGAGTTTGGAGATGCACTGGGAGGCCCTGATCCTGCGAACTCAGAAATGCACCTGGAGGCCGTGATCGTGTGAACTGGGAGATGTACTTCGAGGCCGCGATCGAGAGAGTTTGGAGATGCACTGGGAGGCCATGTTCATGCGAACTTGGAGGCCGTGATCGGTCGACTTTGGAGATACACTTTGAGGCCATGATGGAGTGAACTCAGAGATGCACTTGGAGGCCATAATCGAGCGAGTTTTGAGATGCACTTGGAGGCCATGAGTGCGCAGGATTGAAGGAGTACTAGGAGGTCGATAGGAGGCGCACTGGGTGCTGCGACTCGATCCATCACTTAGTTAACTTGCAACTGTGGGAATGTGATGAATTGACTTTACCTTTAAGCTCTCATGAATAGCTGCTGGGTGGCGGTCGATCTTGAAGGGAGGCGCGCTGGGTGCCGCTACTCTATCCATCAGTTAGTTAACTCGCAACCATGGAAATGTGATGAGGTGATTGTCCCTTTGAGCTCTCATGGAGAGCTGGCTGGTAGCGGTCGATCTTGAAGGGAGGCACGCCGGACGCTGAATCTATATTCAAGGGTGAACTCCTAATCATGAGAATGAAGGGAAGACAGACAATCATGGGTGGATGCAGTACTTGGTGTATGCTGTACTTGGTGTATGCTGTACTTGGTGTATGCTGTACTTGGTGTATGCTGTACTTGGTGTATACTGTGCTCGGGGTATGCTGTAATCAGTGTTAACTCATTATCATGGCATCAAGAGATAGAGAGGGATCACTTAACTGTATAATGTGCGATGATGGTAGAGAATGAGAGATGGGGGATTAAGATGGGAATGATATGGAGGATACGAGCAGATATGTGAAGTCAGGGGTAGTGCTTGCCTGATTGAGTTTAGAAGACCACGTATCGGTGTTTTTGCCCACCAGATCGGGAGTAGTACCTGCCGTATCAGGAATGGTAAATTGGCTCGCACACAAAATTCTCTTATGTCCCAGTTTCTCATGATGATTTCCCCCATCTCCTCTCATCTCTCTCTTTCTCTACCATCACCTAAGAACACGAAGTTAAGTCATCCCTATCTATCTCTCCATGCAATGATCATGAGTTACCAGTGAGTACAGCATTCACCAAGTACTGCATACACCAAGTACTGCGTACACCAAGTACTGCATACACCGAGTACTGCATACACCGAGTACTGCATACACCGAGTACTGCATCATCCCAAGATCGACTGTCTTTCGCTCCCAGCCAGTCTCTCATCTCTCGGCGGACCTTATTGTACTCAACTCTCTACATTCCCACGATTACGAGTTAACCAATGAATTGAGTGTCTAGTGCCATCACACCTCCCTCCCGATCTACCGTTTCCAGATTGACCACCTTCAAGTACACCTCCAATCTTGATTGATCATGGCCTCCAAGTACATATCCCAACTCGCTTGATCATAGCCTCCAAGTGCATCTCTGAGTTCAACTTGATCTCGGCCTCCAAGTGCATCTCCAAACTCGCTCGATTACGGCCTCCAAGTGCATCTCTGAGTTCACTCGATCATGACTTCCAAGTACATCTCCAAACTCCACTGCTCACGGCCTCCAAGTGCATCTCACAGTTACACGATCTCGATGTCCAAATGCATCTCCCAACTCGCTTGATCCCGGCCTCGAAGTGCATCTCTGAGTCCAACTCAATTTTGGCCTCCAAGTGCATCTCCAAACTGACTTGATCACGGCCTCCAAGTGCATCTCTGAGTTACACGATCTTGGCCTCCAAATGCATCTCCCAACTCGCTCGAACACGGCCTCCAAGTACATCTCTGAGTTAAACTCGATCACGGCCTCCAAGTGCATCTCCAAACTCGCTCGATCGCAGCCTCCATATACATCTCCCAGTTCATACGATCACGGCCTCCATGTGCATCTCTAAGTTCTCTCAATCAGAGTCTCCAGGTGCTCCTGCGTTTACGCTCCTGTACCATCTGTCGCCAGATTTGCCGTATGTATATATATAGAGAGACTTAGATAGATTATACATGCCATATTATGATGCAGCGAATCTTGTGACTGTAACCAAGATGAATCTGTTACAGAAGATGCCTTGTGGTTATGGAACCCTAAGAACCACTACTGTGAGAATACGGCACTAAGTCTCCCGCAGACCTGCCCAGAGGTCTTTGCAGCTCCAACAGTTGACTCTACTATAAGTGAAATCTCGTAGCATCCTGAATGCACCTCCATAACTGCAGGTGCTCTCAGGAGCACCTGAGAATGCTCTTGCAGAGTCTGAGAGCACTTTGCTTAGCTCCAGGGGGGCCTGGGAGCATCTGGAATTGCTTGGGAGCACCGGTGAGGTCTGCCGCAGTGTCTGGGATGTTTGGGTGTGGCTTCCGGACCGATTTACATTTTGCTGATATGGTGCCGTATTCTCACCGCAGTAGCTCTTAGGCTTTAATATGCACAAGGCATGTCATCTATCATATTCGTCTTTGTCACAGTCACATGATTCACTACCTCATACTATGGCATGCATTCTTAGTATCTCTATATATATACATATGGGCAATCTAGCCACAGATGGTAGTTGAGCATAATCAGAGATGCGCATTGAGAGGACATAGAGATGCACCACTTGAAGGCCGTTGCGGTGAAACGACAGATATAGAAGGCAGAGAGCCCACCATCAACATTGCACCAGACCTCTCACAACATCCAAACCGAATTCGTGAGGGAGTGCGGTTCTGGCTCAACGAGTGTTGGAAGAAGGTGTGAAGATATGATACAACCCGGCTGTGAGGATCCACGCAATTGCGTGAATCTATGCAATCTGGGAAAAAAGAGCGAGGGAGACCAAAAGTTGGGAAAGATAGAGTGTGTATGTTCATTGTATGACAAGATGCGATGAAAATGAGATGATGTCTATCTACCCCTGGGTCACCTGAATATATACTTCGCGTCGCTCATTCCACCTCCGTTACGGCTCAATTTCTGTACACCCAGCATCGCTCCTTAATCATGTACTAGGAGTCCGTGATCAAGCGAGTTTGGAGATGCAATTGGAGACTGACATTGAGTGGACTCAGAGATGCACTTCTAGGCCGCGATCAAGCCAGTTTAAAGATGTACTTAAAGGCCACGATCGATCAAGTTTGGAGATGAACTGGGAGGCCTAGGTCAAACAAGTTTGGAGATGCAATTGGAGGCTGAGATCGAGTGAACTGAGAGATGCACTTGGAGGCTGAGATCGAGTGAACTCAGAGATACACTTGGAGGCCGTGATCTATCCAGTTTGGAGATGAACAGGGAGGCCGTAATCGAGCGAGTTCGGAGATGCAATTGAAGACCGAGCTTGAGTGAACTCAGAGATGCACTTGGAGGCCGTGATCAGATGAGTTTGGAGATGCACTTTGAGGCCGTGATCGAGCGAGTCTGGAGATGCAATGGAAGACCAAGATTGAGTGAACTCAACGATGCACTGGGAGGCCGTAATCGAGGGAGTTTGGACATGCAGTTGGAGGCGGAGATCGAGTGAACTCAGAGATGCACTCTGAGGCTGTGATCGAGCGAGTTTGGAGATGCACTTGCAGGCTATGCTCAGGCAACATTGAAGGAGAACTTGGAGGTGGTCAATTTGGAGGCAGGCACAACGGCAGCTGAGTCTCTATTTATTTGTTAACTTGTAATTGTGGGAATGTAGAGAGTTGAGTACCATAACATCTGCCCAGAGATGAGAAACTGGCTGGGAGCGGGAGACTGTCCATCTTGCGATGATGGTGTACTTGTGACTTGGTGTATGCTGTACTCGGTGTTAACTCACGATAATGGCCTGGAAAGATAGAGAGGGATGAATTAACTTCATGTTCTTGGGTGATGGTAGAGTTCAGCACAAGAAAGAGAAAGATCAGAGGTGATGGGGGAAATCATCATGAGAAACTGTGACTTCAGAGAATGTAGTGTGGGAGTCAATTGACCACCCCTGATATGGCAGGTATGAGTACGGATCCTGCAGCTAATAACACCGATACGAGGTCTTCAAAATCCAATCAAGCGAGTTGTACTCCTGATTTCACATATCCGCTCGCATCCTCCATATCGTTCTCATCTTCATCTCCCATCTCTCCCTGTCTTGTCCACAACTCTACCATCATTGCAAGAACACAACGTTCATTCATCCTGCTCTATCTCTCCATGCCATGATCATCAGTTAACACTGAGTGCAGTATACACCGAGTGCAGCATACACCCAGTTCAGCACATAACCACTACAGCATACACCCAGTACAGCATACACCTAAGATTGTCTGTTATCCCTTCATTCTCGCGATTTCGAGTGGACCCCTGAATGTAGATTCAGCTTCCGGAGTACCTCCCTTACGATCGACCGCCATCTGCCAGTTCTCTGTACGAGCTTCAAATGTACAGTCACCTCGTCACATTCCCACGGTTTCGACTTAACTAACCAATGAATAGAGTCTCAGCACCTGGCGCGCCTGCCATCGACTGCGGCCATATCAACCACCTCCAAGTACTCATCCAATCTCGCTTGATCATAGCCTGCGACAAGTGCATCTCCACACTCGCTCAATTACAGCCTCAGAGTGCATTTCTGAGTTCAATCGATCTTGGCCTCTAAGTGCATGTCTAAACACACTCGATCATGGCCTCTCAGTGTATCTCTGAGTTCACTCAATCTCGGTCTCCAATTGCATCTCCAAATTCACTCAATCACGGCCTCCCAGTGCATCTCCAAACTCAATCAATCACGGCCTCCAAGTGCATCTCCAACCTCGCTCACGGCCTCCAATTGCATCTCTCAGTTCACTCAATCTTGCTCTCCAATTACATCTCCAAACTCGCTCGATCAAGGCCTCCCAGTGCATCTCCAAACTCAATCGATCACGGCCTCCAAGTGCATCTTAGAGTTCACTCGATTTCGGCCTGCAGGTGCATCACTCAGTTCCCTCTATCATGGCCTCCAATTGCATCTCCAAACTCGCTCAATCCCAGCCTCCTGGTGCATAGCTGAGTTCATGCCATCTCGGTCTCCAATTACATCACCAAACTTGCTTGATCACGGCCTCGGGGTGTATCTTGGAGTTCATTCGATCGTAATTTTCAGGCGCATCTCAGATTGCTCTCAAGCACTGCCTGCAGCCAGTCCAGATATACCATGTGTAGATGGGTAGCTATATAGATACATAGATACATAGATGAGAGTACAAACTGAATACATGAGTTTTAAAAAGCGTTGAACAATAAGTAGTAGCTATGATTTCCAGACCCTGCAGCAGTGTTCCCAAAGAAGATGTTGTTTTTCCCAGACTGCTCTACTGCGATTCAAGGAGCTCCCAGACATGTGGCCAGCGCTCCCAGGTTTGTCACCGGCCCTCCCAGGTGCTCCCAGGCTTGTCGTCGGCGCTCCCAGTTACTCTGAAGGCCGGCAGAAATGCCCTCCAAGCATCTGATACTCTCTTGAAATTGACACATCTAAGATTACATTCCACATCCTCTCAGACACTCCTGGAGGTTTTCAGTGACTAAAATACATTTTGCTGATGTTCTGTTCTGCTTTTTCTTCACTCCCTTAATCCTCCTCGTTTCAATTTCACTGACCATTATCAATACCATTTCAGCCTGTCTTTTCAACTTCCATGTGGGCCAAATCAATCTGGGAACAATTGGCGCAGCGCTTATAGCCCGCTGCTCTGGGCATTCCAGATTCTTGATGCTATTGTATGGCTCAATATCAGATTCAACGTCCGCCATGCAATCGTCTTCGCTGTCATTTAGGTTATCTAAGTCCCCATTCCAGTTAAGCCAATCTTCAGTATCCGAAATGCTTTCAGTTGTGCTATCCTCATCACTTTCAACTGGATAATGGTTTATTCACTGGATTCAGCGGATATTTAATACTTGAGTTCGTCCTCCAGGGAGGTTCTTTGCAGACAACGGTGGTGGCAAAGGAGATCTTTCTGACAATTTAAAGACAGCCGCGCCATCATGTTGAAATATTGACCAGGATGCGTTGACAATGTCTTCCATGGCTGAAATGTATCCCACGGCGGTCATCTGCTTGTTTTGAGCGCAAGATTCCTTCTGGGTAGCATGTAGGTTTCGGCTGCCCTGCCACATCTCCAAAAAGTCGTGCACCTTGGCCATTCTATGCAATTTCCCATCCTCCGCCTCTTTCTTCATTTCAGAGTCATTTTCTGTCTTTCATCAGCAAAATGTATCTTGGTCACTGGGAGCCTCTGGGAGTGGCTGAGAGTTGTCAGACCTGAATCCCAGGGTGGTCAAATCCCTGAGTTTACTGGACCGATGCAGTAGCCTTCAGGTGTACCCGCAAGCAACTGGGAGCGCTGGAGACACGTCAGGGAGTGCCGACCACAAGCCTAGGAGCACCTGGCAGTGCCGGCAACAAGCCTGAGAGCGCTGACCATATGCCTGGGAGCGCCGACCACATACCTGGGAGCACGTTGAATCATTGTAGAGCAGTCTGGGAAAAACGTCTTCAGGATCGGTTCTGGTGTGCCTGGAAATCATAGGTACTACTTATCATCCAAAGATTGTTAAAACTAATGTATTCAGTTTGTATTCTCATCTATGTATCTATGTATCTATATAGCTACCCATCTACACACGGTATATCTGGACTGGCTGCAGGCTGTGCTGGAGAGGAGTCGAGATCCGCCTGAAAATGACGATCGAGTGAACTCAGAGATACACACCAAGGCACTGATCAAGGGAGTTTGGAGATCCACTTGGAGGCCGTGATCGAGCAGGTTTGGAGATGCATCTGGAGGCCGAGCTCAAGTGAACTCAGAAATGCACTTGGTCGCCATGATCGAGCATGTCTCAAGATGCAATTGGAGACTGAGATTGAGTGAACTCAGAGATAAACTGGGAGGCCATGATTGAGCAAGTTTGGACAGGCATTTGGAGGCCGTGATCGAGCGAGTTCGGAGATACACTTGGAGGCTGCGATTGAGCGCATTTGGAGGTGCACTTGGAGGCTGTGATGGCGAGAGTTTGCAGATACACTTGCAGGCTATGATAGAGCGAGAATGGAGGAGTACATTGGCAGGTGGTCGATCTGGTGGTGGTCGATGAGAGGCGCGCCAGTTGCTGAGACCCTATTCACCAATTAGTTAACTCAAAACAGTTGGAATGTGACATGGTGACTTTACCTTTTCAACTCTTATAGAGAACGGGCTGGTGGTGGTCTATCTGTTGGGTGGGACACTGGAAGCTCAAGCTACATCCAGGGGTCAACTGGTAATCGTGAGAATGAAGGGACGACAGACAATGTTAGGTGTATGCTGTGCTTGTTGTTAACGCATGATCATGGCATGGAGAGATAGAGAGGGATGATTTAGCTTTGTGTTCTTGCGATGATGATAGAGTTGTGGACAAGAAAGAGAGAGATGGAGGATGAAGATGAGAACAATATAGAGAATACGAGCAGATATGAGAAATCAGGAGTACCACTTGCCTGATTGGGTTTAGAAGAGCTCATATCGGTGTTATTACCCTCCAGATCGGAACTTGTACCTGCCGTATCAGCGATGGTAAATTGACTTGAACAAGAAATTGTCTTAAGTGCCAGTTTCTCACGATGCTATCCCCAATCTCCTCTGATCTCTCTCTTTTATGTGCTCAATTCTACCATCACCTAAGAAGACGAAGTTAAGTCATCCCTGTCTAGCTCTCCATGCCATAATCATGAGTTAACACTGAGTACACCATACAGCAACTACAGCATCATCCTAAGATCGACCGTCTCCCTCTCCCAGCCAGTTTCTCATCTCTCGACGGATATTGTTGTACAAAACTCTCTACATTCCCACAGTTACAAGTGAGCCAATGAATGGAGTCTCGGCAGCCATCGTGCCTCCCTCCAGATCACGTTCAAGTCCTCCCCCAATCTCGCTCGATCACAGCCTCGGAGTGCATCTCTAAGCTCACTCGACCTCAACCTCCAAGTGCATGACCAACCTCGCTCGATTACAGCCTCCCAGTGCATCTCTCAGTTCACACAATCTGGGTCTCCAATTGAATCTCCAAACTCGCTCAATTAGGACCTCCCGGTGCATCTCTGAGTTCACTCGATCTCGGTTTCCAGTTGCATCTCCAAACTCGCTCGCTCATGGCCTCCAAGTGCATCTCCAAACTTGGTCGATTACGGATTCCCAGTGCGTCTCCGAGTTCACTCAATCTCCGTCTCCAATTGCCACCCCAACCTCGCTCGATCACAGCCTCCAAGTTCATCACTGGGTCCACTCAATCTCGGTCTCCAATTGCATCTTCAAACTCACTCAATCATGGCCGCCTAGTGCATGTCTGATCTCGGTCTCCAATTGCATCTCCAAATTCGCTTCATAACAGCCTTCAAGTATATCGTTGAGGAACTACGCAGAATATATTTTCAGGAGATCCTTGGGTATCTAGACATCATTTCATTTTCATCTCATCTTATCATACAACAAAAATACACATTCTATCTTGCCCAACTTTTGGCCTCACTCGCTCTTTCCAAGATTTCGTGGATTCTCACGGCCGGGTTGTGTCATATCTTCTCACCTTTCTATGCTCCTTGAGCTGGAACTGCTTGATCTCATGAATTCTGTTTGGATGTCACGAGAGGTGTGGCGGAATGTTGATGGTAGGTACTATGCCTTCTATCTCGGTCGTTTTACCATAACAGCCTCCAAGTGGTGCATCTCTAGGTTCTGTCAATGGGCGTCTCCAGGTTGTCCTCCAATTATGCTCAACTACTATCTGTGGCCAGATTGACTGTATGTATATAGAGAGAGATACTTAAATAATACATGCTATATTATGAGGTAGTGAATCGTGTGACTGTAACAAAGATGAATATGATAGATGAAATGCCTTGTGCTTATGGAATGCTAAAAATCACTGCTGTGACATCACAGCACCAAGTCTCCTGCAGAGCTGTGCAGTGGTCTCAGCTGCTCTCGACTTCTCCCACAGACCTGCTCAGAGGTCTCCACTGCTCCAAAATTTGACTATGCTACAGGTCATATCTCGTAGTATCCTGAATGCACCTCAATAACTGCTGGAGCTTTCGGGAGCACCAGAGAATGCTCTTGCAGCGTCTGAGAGCTCTTTCCTCAGCTCCAGGGCGGCCTGGAAGCATCTGGAAGTACTTGGAAGCACTGGTGAGGTCAACTGGAGTGTCTGGGAGGTTTGCGGGTGGCTTCCGGACTGATTTACATTTTGCCGATGTCATTGTATCCAACTCTGGGTCAGTGCCTGCCGAAATCTCGTTGTTGGCTCCAGCAAACTGCCGGACAACGACTTTTTGCGAAGGGTCCCACATGTGCTTTTTAATTGCCTCCAGCCAATAACATCTCGGCCAACTGAAAAACTGGCCTCCACTCTGACACCGTATGGTATGATAGAGAATATGTCGCACACCACATTGCAGAGATCGGCATGCTTTCAGTGTGTTTCCTTCGGTTGATGCCACCAGTCGGTTATGTCCGGTATCCGCAATGTACTTCTAATCTCCATTGGGTTGGAGTGGTAATCATTGAGATTTGGATTAATTTGCTCCCAGTTCTTTGGTGCTTGAGGTGCCGAATTCAAATAGAGCCTGGTGGCAGTAAATAAGCGTGCTGCGCATTTGCCTCTGCCAGGTAACGTCCCAGCCACATCGTTAGTCGTTAAGTATTCATCATCATTGCTGGACAAATCATCTGGATCAAAGGATGATTGACAGGATTCTGAAGCCATTGCAGAGAGGATGGGCTTGGTGCTTGGTAAGGATTCGAGTTTATTGACTGGTACACGTCGATGTTTGTCGCAGAATTTATTCTCCACATACTTCAGAAAGGCCACTTGGTATTGGGTAGTGTAGGATGTCTTGTTCTCAGGATAAATATCCAATCCCTTGTCCAACTTCCTAAACGATCACAACTTCCGGAAAGGATTGAGGATATGTGCAGAAATGACAAGCATGCCCATTGTTGGAGTCACTTCAGCATAGTATTTGAACAGCATCTGTCAAGCTAACTTCACAGCGAAGAACAATTCCTCCTTCCATTGAGTTTTCTTCTTAGCCAAAACTCGCATCACGCCATCCGTATGATCAAGCATATCATTGTACACTGTAATAACGTGATGCAATGTAACTGTATGCCTATTTGACATCCACAGGGTCCAATATCGAAATGGCCCCAATACTTCCATGACATACTTCACAATGGTTCTTTCATCTTGAATTGTGAAAAGTGGACGGTAATCACTGTAATTTGGATTTTCAAACCACACACGTGTGAATTCCTGTAATCGGAAGCCACTCACGAACAACTCTACTGTTGAGTTGCAACCTGTCCTCTCATCCATAATCGGGAGTACTGCGATGCGGACTTTGGCTTTTTGACAGACAATGTACTCGTTTTGACAACCAGATGTCAGGGTAATCAATACCGCAAGCATTCTCTGCTATATGAAGGTCAGTTTCCAGACTTTCAAAATATCATAAAATCCGTATTTTCTCAATTATCTTTGCTAACTCTGGTCTCATGGCCGACACATTATTGATTCTAGCATTGCACTCTTTTCGAAATCTTTGACTCTTCCCGATCTCTATGCTTTCATTCTCTCCAAATTGCTGACTGCACTCATGGGCTTCCAATGACTTGGTGCAGTCTTTTACACTGAAACTGCTCATGTATGCACCCAAAGCCGGCTGTATGACATATGCCATGCATGGTATATCATTTCTCAATGCAGGCCACTCGATTCCAGAGGCCTCATGTGTCGATTGCAGCTCGCGAGTCATCAAGTACTTTAATGAAGCATTATCAGTCATAATACCAAGCAAATCGCCGTTGGTAAGCTCAAAATGATCAAGCACGTCCTTCAAATGTACCGCTAACCTTGCTCCAGTATGTTGGCCCTTGACCTATCGTCCTCAATTAGCTTTCGAACGCGGAAAAGAACAGGCAATCAACCTCATCAAAAGCCAGTTGAACTTCACTCAATGCCCAATTCCAATCCATATTCAAAGCAATGACCAAGGTTATGGCTAGTTTATTCATTGATGTCCATCCGACCAAAGCTAATGTAACTTTATTTCGTGAAGCCAATTGCTTCTTAATTCCTTCCATGGTCAGTGCATATTCCCTCCGGCAAATGTTGCTAAGGGTCGTAGCGGACGGCAGCACTAGTTCATTGCGTAATGCCTTATGTGACTGTCATAGCTCCAGATTGGAGATAGCGTTGCATGGAATATCAGCTGAAACAAATCCTAACATGAGGTAGTGATTCCACATGTCTTGGTGAAATTTGGAAGTTTCAAAGTCCTTAGCTGCCTGTTTCCAACGTTTTGTCTGTCATTTCAGTCAATATGGATTAACCAGGATGGCAAATATGATTTGCCTCTATGAACTAACTATTGCGATTTCGTGACTTCCTTGCCTCTTCAGGATGGCCAAAGCTGTTTCGTCAACCGTGGAACTACTCAATTCAATAACCTCTGACACTGTCAATTCATTTAACTTTGCGATGTGAGCTTTTCCCAGCATGTGTTTCCCCATTGACCTGGTCCCATGTTCTGATGGATGGCAAACAACTGGATGACAACGGATACATATGATTCCAGCGCTGCCGGTCTCCCCAATTCCGCAGTGTAAATAGAATCGCCACAAAGGCACATGTCTAGAATTATTCCAAGCAATCGGCTGCTTTGAGCCTACATTCATTGAACCCCACTAAGTATCGAAGATAATCTGCTAAGTAAGGTCGTTCAAATCGCGAATAAAGACACATTTGTTTTGGGAAGAGATCATAACCTCGAGCGATGAGGTGTTCAAAGATTTTGAATCTGACATGGCAGTAGGAATTTGAAAGCTGGGTAATCCGACTCAAAAGACTGCCGAAAATAATTATACAGTATAGCAGACTGTGGGTTCTTAAATATTTACTCTACAGTTACAAGCAAAAAAATCAGATCTGTAAAACATTGCATGCATATTTGTGAAGTTGTATACAAGGACAGATTGCAAAGACTGACTGCGTAAAACTCAATTTAGGACCAGTACAATGCAGTTCATTGCTGTGTAATGTTCTGAGCCTCCACAAAACTGCTGACGCTGTGTGGGCGCTCAATTGTAGGAGGTGGACACGATATCGTCACTAGCATTTTTGCCAATATATACTGCCAATAGGTTCATTCTGGCTTATCTGCATTCCATTGCCATTAGATTAACCGAGATGCAAGATCAGAAATCATTGACACTCCGTTGACGCTCTGTTGATGCTCATTTTGGGATATGGTTACAATCTTGTTGTAAGTATTTTGCCCTAGAAAGGCAGCCAATAGTTTGATTATGGGTTAATGTCGCTGCACAGCCCTGGCATTTTCCAAGATGCAAGGCCCCAAGTTGTTGATGTTCCATTGACACTCATTTTTAGGACATAGTAGCAATGTTGTCGCAACCATTTTCGCCTAGAAAGGCAGCCAATACTTCGATTATGGCTTAATGTCGCCGCACAGCCCTGGGATTTTCCATAATGCATGGCCAAAAGTCACTGACGCTCCGTTGACACTCATTTTTAGGACATAGTAGCCATGTTGTCCCAACCATTTTTGACTTGAAAGGCAGGCAATAGTTCGATCATGAGTTAATGTTTCAGCAAAACCCTCTGGCTTTGTCATGATGAAATGCCCAAAATTGATGACACTCCGTTTACGCTCATTTTTAGGAGGCTGTAGTGATATCTTTCAAGTAATTTTTGTGCACGAACGCAGCCGAGAGAATGATTCTGGGTTAACGTCATTCCATAGCCCTTAGATTATCCTAGATGCAAGACCAAAAATCATTGACGCTCCGTTGACACTCATTTTTAGGAGGTACTAGCGATATTGTCTGGAGAATTTTTGCCCATAAAGGCCGCCAATATTCCGATTATCACCAAATGCTGTTGCACAGCCCATTGATTATGCAGGATGCAAGACCAGAAATCGTTGACGCTCCGTTGATGCTGATTTCTATGATCGGGCAAGGAGCGTGTAGCTTGCCATTGGACCAATCGAGACGGCCAATACTTCCTCCTTGGACTAATGTGACTATGCAGCCGTGTGATTGCTAAATGTGTAAGACTATAAATCGTTGATGCTCCATTAATGCTCATCTTTGAGCTCACCTTAGAGATATACAAACAGTTATTGGGTGCTCATCAATTGTACAAAAAATGCATAGAGTCTTTATTGGTAGCCAGTATACCATATCTATGTATTATCATTCGAATCAAAGATCTTCGAGACATCTCAGTTTCTGAGCCACCACTATACATGTCATTTGCGTGATGAATGACGTAGGTCGATCGTGTTTCAGCGCTTTTGGGCGGCAATTTACGGCATAAAATTCCATGCACTAGCTTTAGATATTTATAGCCCGACATTCTCACCATTTCTTTTCCAGCTCATTCTTCTCAATTGCCATGACGTACCATAAGCAATTGTCAATTTCTCAACCATGTGCAGGAGGTCTGAGCGGAGAGTTATAAAGTTGGCTGCAGGGATTCATGCAGCCTGACTGCTGTCATTTATCCAGGTTGGGGATGTGCTTTGACTGCTCCTTCAATTAGTCGTATGACATCACTAACTTAAACTTTGTAAGTAAATTACGTCTCAATTTATGTTTTGCTTTATCATTTAACCGTAACAGGCAACACCATATACAGTTCATTGTGTATCAATCAACATGATTCGGAGTGTGTAACATTCGCATGGCCTGTACAACCCTTGCACACTCACTGACGAATGATCCTGTCTCACAATTTGGTCACCGAAATCAAGAAAAAGCTGACACATAACAAAGTAGGTACAAATTGCTTTTACTTGAGATATGTCGTCAAAAATACTGATTTGGCTGTCTACTCCTCTGGTTATACAGGAGCCGTCACCATGTCTTTCTCTAAATCCAATTTCGACACGGTAATTATCTTGGGACTCTATACACAGGGGCAACAGGTAATGGGTTGAACTGGCTTCACAATCTCCAGCAGTGACAAGTGCGGCACCGTGTCAACCGTGTGCAACACTATGTGATTGTCTGCCTGAGGTTTCTCTGAACCCACACTGATTTAACTACTTCCCGGGCGAGATGTCACTTGTGGCATTTGTCATGGTCTGCGAACATTATCAAGAGTCTGCATAAGCTCTCCAAATGTTGTCGGTGATGGTGTGGCTGCAGTCGTGTCTGTTTGGGCCTTCACAACTGCCAGAACCTTGAATTCAGTCGTCCCATACTTCATATCCCTCTTACGGAAGTAGTCGGCTGTGTCCCACCATTCCGGTGGCGTCAGTTCGTCAAGCCTCATCTGCTTCTGCCGAATGCTCTCCAAGCAGTGCTGTCCCATTTTGGAGATTGTGCCCATCACCCAGCCAGGATCGTTATCTTCACTCAGCTTGCCAAGCTCTGAATCTTCTTCATCATCATCCACGTCTTCCCCATCATCCACATCTTCCGAACTTGCAAGATCACTCAGACTGTCTCCGGTAGCATTCAACATCTTCTCAAATGGTGTTTCAGGCTTTGTGGTTCTCGATCTAGCCTTTTCAACCTTTCTCATATGTTCCTGCTCTTGTATAATCGCTGTCTCTGCATCTTAAACGTGCTTTCTTGACACTGCGGTCTCTCTATCCACATAATCATCAATACATATCTCTTTCTCTTTGTTGCTTAAAAAGTGTGTTTCCCATCTTTTCTGCGCAGAAAGCTTCTTTTTGAATCGTAAGCTGCGCAATGCTCTGAATGTTTGGACCCTCTCTGCCTCCACGCTACTCTTACCTTTATTAGTGTTAGCAACGGTTCCGGGTTAGGGTTGGAACCGGAACCGAACTGTGGCAATGGGTTTTACTAAACGAAAACCCGGACCGTTGCAATTGGGCCGGTTTTACCAGCAAAAACCCGGCATTTCAACTTCACAATTAGGGCTACAATTAAGTATTCGAGTTTTGATCGTATCACAACATGATCAATACGTAGATTATGCAGTGTTAGTCGCTCTTTCACCTCCCGCTTTCAGATTTGCGATCCAACAAGTATTCGTTGAGTCGCAATTGAAAACCTGCGAATTGCACATAAAATCCGCGCTTATTTCTCAACCACTCAACGAATATCAGTCAGATTGCAAATTGGAATGCAGGAGGTGAAAGAGCGGCTAAAACTGAAGAATCTACATATTGACCATGTCATGATACGATCAGAACTCAAAAACTTAATTGGAGCCAAAGCTGTAGGAACGAAATAGTTGGAACCGTGGTCCGAGTCCAACCCGGCCAAATGCCCATGGTTCGATTTCTGGTCCGGGTACCAAACCCACCAAGACGCAGCGGGTTGGGTTCCTTGGCGCTTCCTAACCCGAACCAGGGTCTCAGTTCCAGTTCCAACCTGGACCAAAGCAGGGTAACCCTGAACTATTGCTAACACTAGCCTTGATTCGCTTGATGACAACATCAGGTGGATTGCTTCGTCGATTTACCATATGTGAGTGGGAAGTGGCGAAAGGTTCTTTTTCGAAGCATTGACCATTGAATCTTGTGTAGACCTTTTTGTTGGGCGAGATGTTGGATGTTTCAAGATATGGACCACATGAAGGCAAGCTGTGTCTTTTATGTCAAGGTTGGTAGGTTTGATCAATTTGAACAAAGCAAAATCAGCCTTTTGACCATTACTTCATTGGGAATAGTTATGCTAACAGTACATTATAACTTGATGGTTAGGGTGTAATTCATGTAAGATCCCAGTGATGTCTTGAGACAAACATCACCAGACTTCCTTTCCATTGAAGAATGTCCTTTTTATATCTATCAAACATGAAATATCAGCTGTCGTTCATACGATGTATCCCTGTAAACAAACAAACAACATCAGACCGACTTACAGCAAATCGCGGGACCATTGGAATCCCCTGGAGCTGTATGCCATGCAACTATATGCAGCAGGATTCAGCTTGAATTGAAGGTGCAAGATGGCTGTCACTCATTCCATTTTGACTTGTAGCTAACAATATAAGTTTCAGGACTTCCCACTTTTTTTCATGATCATCATCCTCACCTTTCCACAACAGCAAGTCATGGCTCAAAACACACTTCAACCAGGTGCTATTGGAGCCGAATTGAGCCGAACGACAGGCGCTGCGAGCAATGTGTCACTCGGTGCGACACAGCAGTAATGTAGACACCAGTTAGTATACCGCGACGCTGCAATTGTAGCCGCCGAAAATATGACCCAGGACATATATTCAAAAATGGTACGTAAAACCGGGAGCAGCAAAAATAAGAACCAACATGCGATCAGATGTGTGTCAATCCATATCGATGTAGACGATGGTCAACACACAATGTAACGCACAGCTGGAGTACATTGTGAGCTATGGAACCAATTTATTGCTGCCCGTAACAGGAAACCGCCATGGTTGACCAAGGCATTTATCCGCACCGTCCGCAAATTTGAACATCGCGATGTTGTCAGTTCTGGGATTTTTGTAGACAAATTTCATGAAAAACGTCCCTGGGAATCGACGAAACAGGCTGTAAAGCCCTTAGAGGATGCTACAGAGTCATATATGGTTGAGGTAATAGGCAAATCTCACTTTAGAAGCAGCAACAAATTTCATGTAGGTTTTCATCATATCAGGTACTATGGCAAAACAAGGAGGTCGGGTACAGGTTGAACAGTCCGACATGTGTCTTGCCTTGAATATGGCCAAAGGAGGATTTTCGCGCGCTGCAATGCAGGAAATGCAACAACTAATCAAGAAACCTCGCACCAAAGTCAGAGAAGCAAAGAAGCGGAGTGTTGTTTTTCCTGAGCATAACAAGGTGAAGGCTGCGATAGAAAGACACCCGGCAATGGTTCATGAAAATCAATTGGATGGCGGCCTTTCTTGCCAGAATGCCACAGCAAAGATTCCACAGACACGCTGGAGGCGCAAAGGCACGGGTGCACCTCTACAACAACCGGTGCCACCTCAGCCCAGAACTCCACCTGCGCAATCTGATGACAGTGAGAGAACTCAAAGCTCCCAAACAGAAGGTGTGCCACCCAGATATGTGTATATACATCCTCCACTTCTGAGCGCTCAATTTTTCAATCTTAATCCATATGCCAAGGATTACATGTGTAATAAAAATTTTATTCCAGATTTGCTGACTGATAAAGGTCCATCCACAGGTTAGGACACTATCAGCTGTGTGGTAATGCAGCTGACACCTATTTTGTAGATGGCAGCAGCCTTATGAGTGAACCTGACAGCGAAGATGAGAGTTGACTTAAGGGAATGTACTTTTTGAGTATTATCATTATCTACAATTAGTGGACACTTTAAAGTATATTTTAAAGGGTATATTTATATGCATCATTAAAGAACAATGTAGTAATATAGGAGAACGTACATGAATAGCACAGAACAGCTGCCACAAGACCATTATTGATATACTATGCCAAAGTGAATTGTTCCATATTGCTGATACGCCCATGGCAAAATAAGCTTCAACGGAGTGTCAACGATTATTGGTTCCGTAAGTCAGGTAGGTGAAAAGTAAATTAGTCATTGGTATATATAATCACACTATTGGCTGCCTTTATAGGCAAAAGAGACAGCTACATGTGCCTTGCCCCATCTTGTCATTGAGCGTCAATGGAGCGTCAACGATTATTGGTCCTGTAAGTCAGGTAGGTGAAAAGTGAATTAGTCGTTGTTATATATTATCACTGCATTGGCTGCTTTTATAGGGAAAAGAGAGAGCTACACGCTTCCTGCCCCATCTTGTCATTGAGCGTCAACGGAGCAACAACAATTTTGATCTTGCATCTTGGGTAATCTAATTGGTGAATGATCGCAGATATCTATATACTGGAAATTGGCAGCCTTTATAGGGAGATAAGCAAGTGATGTTCCCATGACAGCCTCCTGGACAATCACAATTTAGTTTATTTTCAAAGTTGCGACTCAGTGATCCTAAGCATTTTAGCCTACACCAGGAAAAATGACCTTACGTGTCGCGCAACTCATAGAGAAGCTGTTTTTGGGATGGTAATTCATAGCATATTTGACGCGTGGCACTATGAATGTCCTATAGACCTACATGTTGACTAGATTACAACGATATGCATGCGATTATGTGCGCTGGATACTATACATCACATTGCATACAACAAACTTGAAAGCAGGCTGCCAGATGCACTTCATTGCACACTCCCAAGTACACTCCCGGGCATGCTCTCAAGGACTCTTTCAATTGCACTCGATGGCACACTCCCAGCCTGCTTGACTGTATGCTCCGAAATACACTCCCGGGCATGCTTTCAAGAACGCTCCCAATTGCACTCGACGGCACACTCCCAGCCAACTTGACTGTATGCTCCCAAGTAAGCTCTCAAGACGCTCTCATGCACACTCCCGAGCATGCTCTCAACTCCCAATTGCACTCGATGACACACTCCAAGCCTGCTTGCCTATACACTCCCAAGGAGGCTCTCAAGACACTCCCAAGTACACTCCGAGTACGTTCTCAAGTACACTCCCGGGCATGCTCTCAAAGACGCTCCTAATTGCACTGGATGACACTCTCCCAGCCTGCTTGACTGTATGCTCCCAAGTAAGCTCTCAAGACAATCTCAAGCATACTCTCGAGCACACTCTCAAGTACACTCCCAATTGCACTCGATGACACACTCCCAGCCTGCTTGACTATACGCTGCCAAGTCAGCTCACAAGATGCTCCCAAGCACACTCCGAGTACATTCTCAAGTACACTCCCGGGCATGCTCTCAAAGATGCTCCTAATTGCACTCGATGGCACACTTTTAGCCTGCTTGGCTCTACGCTCAAAAGTACACTCTCAAGAGGCAAGACACACCCAATCTCATTTGACTATGTGCTTCCATGTATGCTCCCGGGTGCTCGATCCAGACACTTGCTGAGTTGCAGGAGCCAGGCACCAGGAGGCGGGTGGCCGGTGGCCGATGGCGCATGGCGTATAGTGGCTGAAATCATGACGTCGGTCGATATCATAGTCTGAACCTTATCTTCAGCGCACCCTCCGTGACAAGATCTCACGATACCTCATGGTCATGGTGTTGAAAGTTGTAGCCTTAGATTACACAGGAAAGGTAGACAATTCGAACTTGGGGAGAGCAGAGCTCCGACTCAGATTTTCCAGCGCAATCTGCTGCCCAACTCCCATCGATTGTGGGCATCTGTGTGCACATTCAGTCTGCGGCTGATGGAGATAATGGTGGTCGCGATGGAGATAACAATGGCAATGGAGATGATGGTGGTCGCAATGGAGATGACAATGGCGATGGAGATGGTGTTGGGATGGTGATCATATACTAGAAGTACTGAGGAAAGTAGGTTGGCTACATCAACGTCAGCATCAAAGCTTCCACAGACCTAGAGCCTTCTACTAGCCAAAGCTTCAACCAACCTAGAGTCTTCTATTAGCCAAAGCTTCCACGAACTCAGAGTTTTCCATCGGCCAAAAGCTTCCCGTGGAAAACTCTACTCCTCCCGAATATCCTCCTGCATGATCAATGCAGAGACTTGTTGTGTTCCAGATGCCAGGCACCGGGAGGCGTGAGGCAGGTGGCGGGTAGAGGGTGCTGGGCGGCCAAAATCATGACATTGGTGTATATCATAGTCTGAATCTTATCTTTAGCACACCCACCGAGACGAAATCTCACGATGCCTCACGACCATGGTGTTGACAATTGCAGCCTTAGATTCTGTAGGAATGGTAGGCAATTGGATCTTGGGGAGAGCAGATCTCAGACTCAGATTTTCCAGCGGTATCTGCTGCCCGCTTCCCACCGATTGTGGGCATATGTGTGTGCATTCAGTCCGGGGCTGATGGCGATGGTGATGATGGCAATGATGATGATGGTGATGATGATGGCATCGGTGATGGTGATCATAGTACCAGAAGCACTTAGACAAGTAGGTTGGCGACATTAACGTTAGCATCAAAGCTTCTGCAGACCTAGAGCCTTCTAGTAGCCAAAGCTTCCACAAACTCAGGGTGTTCCATCGGCCAAAAGCTTCCCATGGAAAACTCTACTCCTCCCGATGCGAGGCTCTCTCAAGCAGGCTCCCAAGCAGGCTCTCAAGCAGGCGCTCAAGCGGACTCTCAGCAATAGTGTACAGTACCGGTATAGCACCGAAGACTGCAGGCTGTGAAGACTTGCATAGGTCCATCTCTGGCCACCAGCTGTATATAGTTCGATAGGCCTACGCGCACATCTCTATAAATCGACTATAGACGACTATACGCTGCGCATCGTGCAGGGGTCCACAGGAAGCTTGCTATGAGCTGCGCTTGTGCGCATGTGCGCGTGTGCGTGTAGCGCTGTCTATAGTCGATTTGCACTTTTGCCAAGGTATATAACCAGTCACAACTATTTATATAGCCTTTAAGTGCCACATCATGCTTTGATTAACCATGATGGAAGGCCAAAAATCGTTGATGCTCCATTGATGCTCATTTTCATGATTGGGCAGGGAGCGTGTCACTTTCTTTTTGGCCTATAAACATGGCCAATACTTTCAGTATGCATTAAAACGGCCAAGTCTCTGACCAATTACCTGACTTACAAGACCAAAAATCGTTGACGCTCTGTTGACACTCAGTTTCAGAATTGGGCAGGGAGCGTATCACTTTCTTTTTTGCCTATAAAGGCAGCCTGTACATCATTTATGAATGTCTGGGACCAGTCGCCATGCAGAGTAACCATGATGCAAGGCCAAACATTGTTGACACACCATTGACGCTCATTTTCAGAATGGGACAGGGAGTGTATCACACTCTCTTTTGCTTATAAATGCAGCCTATACCTCATTTATGAACATCTGCATCCAATTGCCACTCAGATTACCCAAAATGCAGGACCAAAAATCATTGACTCAGCATGGACTCTCATTTTCAGGATGGGGCAGAGAGCATGTCTCACATGTTTTTGATTATAAAGGCGGCCAATACATCAGAAACAGACAACGAGATACCAATGTAAATATTTTGCGATTAGTGATAGGAAGTCTGAGAGCGACCATAAATTGAAAAACCCGAAAACCGGAACCGGAGATTGGAACCGACGGGTCTAGCCAAACCGGGTAAAACCCATGGGTTGACAGGTACAGTTCCGGGTTTGGCCCACCAAGATACTGTGGGTCAGGTTATTGGACGGATTTGGAACCAAACCGAACCATTTTAGCGGTCGAAACCCGGACAGCTGGCGGGTTACCTGGACCCATTGTTAACACTACCTGCACATTACCATTCAAGCAGTTTTCCGAAGAGTGGTTGTTCGACAGGGAAACCTAAGCTTCATATACCTTGGAGACAAGCAGTGGCACTGGTTCAATTTGGACGCTCTTGCTAGAATGTCGCAAGAGGTAGAGTCTTAGGATAAGACGAGGAAAGAAAGAGTAACTAGATAGGCAGTTGTACTTAGTTCAATAAATGTTGTATTGATTATTGGGATTAAGCACCCCTGTAACAGTGTAGTCAAATTAAGGGATCTGTCATTTGCAGCAAGCATAAACCGTTATGTACCCATTGGGTATATGAGAGGGCACTCTCACTGGCTCTTGCTGACACAAACCTATTTGTTGATAAATAGCTTCAGATAAGCTTGTATTCATACGAGATATCGCCAATAGCAATAGTGTCGCAATATGAGCACCTTGCCTTGATGATGTAGTTAATATTCTTGGGAGTTCGAACTCAACTATCAATGGTTAAAGGCAAGGATGATGAGACAGTTACATATATGACATCCAAAACAGGCTTTGCCAGTCTTAGGATTGTTAAGAGTGTACATCAACTGATATATATCAGCGATACCAACATGGAGGAAGGACATCAATAATCTACTATCAAACATACAATCTACATTCAGCTTTATCTATGGATACCTATTGACCTTCTCAACCTGCAGGTTAAGCCTTAACTTTATTCCCGGTATTATCTATTACTTCTGTATCGAAGTCAACGAGGATACTTCCCTCTTGAAGTTCGAAGTTGTACATTCATTCTTCAGTGTACTTAGTGTATGCTGTTGTTGGTGTATGTTGTACTTGGTGTATGCTGTACTTGGTGTCAACTCATGATCATGGCATGGAGAGATAGAGAGGGATAACTTAACTTTGTATTCAGTGATGATGGTAGAGTAGTGGACGAGAAAAAGAGAGATGGGGGAGGTAAATGAAACAAATGGGGACAATACGAGCGAATATGAGAAATTAAGGGACCAACTTGCCTGATTTAGTTGGGAAGACCTCGTATCGTTGTAATTACACATCGGATTGGGACTTGTATCTGCCATGTCAGGGATAATAAATTGACTCACACACGAAATTCTTTATGTCCCAGTTTCTCATGATGATTTGCCCCATCTCATCTCATCTCTCTCCTGCATATTGCATATACAGGTCTCAGCCGGAGACGGAGATGTCTTGTACGGCCGGTGGCAGAGATGTCTTCTACAGTCGGAGAGGGAGATGTCTTGTATGACCAGAGAGGAAGATGTCTTGTATTGCCGGAGCCGGAGAAGTCTTGTATGGCCGGAGATGGTGATGTTACGTTGAGCTGGAGATGACTGGTGACTCTGGTATGACCTGATGGCATTCAGCCGTACTGGTACGTTCATATATATACTGGCCTTGTGGCCCTCTTAAATAGATCACAATTATGCTTTTTAAACATCACTATTTCAACAGGTTATAAGCCTAGCGCCCGCTACAATCTGTACTTCAAAATACTCTATTTTTATCTTACAATTAAGAGCCTCAAAAACCCTAACCCACTCACAACCATCCCTGCTCATCAGCCGCAACACCATCACCATCAATCACTCTCCATCTTCACCTTTCTAACCTCCTCCTCCACTCTCAACATGTCAAACACATCATTCAAGTCTGGTCACAGCTATGTGCCCAAGCTAACTGAGGAAAACTACCCTACCTGGAAGCAAAAGATCTGCAAAGTGCTCATCACCAAGAAAGCTTACAATATTGTCCCTGGTATCGAACCCCCCCCTCCTGGTAACGGTGCCGCCCTACACGCCCTGCAAGAGGATGGACGTGACAGAGCCGATAAGGCGATAGCACTGATACACCTCGGATGCTGGGATAAACTCCTTCCACTCATCAACAATATTGACGACCCTGTGGAGATTGTTCGAGGTTCTCCCTTCACAGCAATAATGGAACTTGCGATAGTTGTATGAATACATGTCACAGAGTTACTCTCGGTCTAGTCACGTGATATGCATAACAGCTTTTCATGACATCGCAAGTAGGTCAGTCTTATGTCCTTCAGCGGGGATACATAAGAGTTGCATCTCGATTGAATATGCTACTGCTTAGCAGATTGACTAACAATGATGCAGCAATGGTGCCATAGCAGAGATACATCGTATCGGCTGTACGCATAGTTTTCAACCACATTCATTATTCCTGATACTAGTGGGACTTGTCTCACAAGATACAGCAGTCGATAGTCAATATGCAATCAAGTGGGATCTCTGTCTTATTGCCTCAGGCAATGAGAGTTAGCAAGGCACTCCCCAGCTCAAGAGTTGGTCTCGGCCTAAGCATGACGTGACTGACGGAATTATCATGTTGGCTGATGATATGACGCCTGAAGCAACACTGCTTATTAGTTTGAGTTGGTATGCATTGCAATGTCAGGCTGGTACTCTATACAAGCTGACACGTCAAGTTCTACGTTGGCATAGTATCGGTTGGTTGCCGATTGAATCTATGATGCAAGCCAAATTGCCTTGAGGGTGAGGCATTAATTTGCGATAAGCACTATCGACCCAGATCGGCAGATGTTCCAATTACTGGCTCAAACCGATTGCGAGATATCTAAGTTCAAGTTTTATCTGACACTATGTCTGACATGATATCATACGATGGATGGCCTGATTCTGGTCAGGAGCATAATGTTTTAATACTGCATCTGCATGTACACGATAACCTACTAGGATGCGTGGCATGTTATCACCGGGCGCATAGGATGACTACGATAACGCTATCATGAGCATCTTAGTCATAGCGTCGAAGTACGGGTGTACAAACCCTCAAAGACGACTATACAGTGCTGGCATTGTTCCGGCAATCAGAAGAGGAGTACCAGCAGCAATCCACAGTTAACAGTCACAACACCGAAGACAATCTTAAAATATTATTAAGAAATCTATCTATACTTTACACAATTCATTCTCTCATAAACACTTGTGACTGGGCCTTGTATACCTGGACATCATTATACACCTGCCGAATAAGCACTGCAACAGAGAGTTGAGTCTTTCGGCAATCTTCTTTTTCTATCGGAAGAGCACCATTTAACCCACATCTACTGGGTGGTTTTTCTTTTCTGCGAGTACAAGAATATCGGGTACCTGGTGCTGAGGTATCTCAATACCAGCGCATTACCATGCAAGGAATTTTCCGAGGATTGGTTGTTCAACGACGAAGCTTGATCTTCGTCCATTTGAGAATCGGACATTGAAAAAGGTTCATTTGGGAACCTCTTGCAAGATGCGGCCAAGAGGTAGAGTTTCAGGAAGAAACCAGGAGAGAAAGAGAAAATAGATAGTCGGTTGTACTTAGTTCAATAAATGTTGTATTGATTATTGGGATTAAGCACCCCCATAACAGAGATGTGGGAAGCACTCAGAGACCGACTTGACAATACTTCAACAAACGCTGGCCACACCCAAGTCCTGCGGAAGTTCACCGCCTCTCGACCATTGCCAGACAAAATGGTCACCCAGTACTTTGCTGAACTACTCGCCTTCCACAAGAAGCTAATCGGCACCACCGAAAATCTCACTGATGACGCCATGAAGACACATATGTTCACTACCCTTTCTAATTCATATGAAACAACCATCCAAATCCTTGAACAGTGAATCCCCGCTCCCACGGCCCAGCAGTGCATGGATGCGATCCGCCAATATGCCTCGCAAATGACCCTAATCAAAGACATCGGAGATGCTTTTACCTGGGAGGCCCTATACCCCCGTGGCGGAAATCGTGGCCATGGCCGTGACCGACGAGGTGGCGGACGAGGAGGTGGACGAGGTAACAGACGACAGAAGCACAAATACACATACTGCAAAATGGACAATCACATCACCGAAGCATGCGGAAAGTGAAAGCACGGTGAAAGCAATTCAAACAACTCCAGCAATGACGAGCAGACATGCTACCACTGCGGTCTCACAGGACACTTCAAGGCTGACTGCATCCACTTTAAATGTGCCTGGGATCAACACAACAAAGTCAACAAAGGCACATCATCTGCATCACTTGCTAGGGCAGGAGATTGCGACCTGATCTAACAAGCCAAAAATGCAACCGCACTCACCGCAGCGTCCGCACCAACTGCATGGGTCATTGACTGTGGAGCATCTCACTACATGTGGAATTACTGCACCAGGTTCAACTCAATAAAGAAACTTCATCAACCAATAGACATTGAGCTAGGAGATGATAACAAAGTTACAGGAAGCCACCATGGACTCGTTAACATTTCACAGGAGTACTAAGTGTTACGGGGGTATTTTAAGTCCCAGTTTCAATACAACATTTATTAGACTAAATACAGCCGCCTATCTCCTTGTCCTTCTCTCCTCGTCTTCCCAGACTCAATCTCTTACTCTCTAAGAATAAGAGCTTACCACTCTTCCTCGTCGGTCCAAGGTCGCTCTTCGGACCACTCTTCGTAAGGTAATGCTCCGGTAGTGATGTACCGGTGCACGTCGTACCCAATATTGTTGATAATCGCAAAGAACAAAAGATGCGGGGAGATGTGGGTTAAACCCTGCTCGTTGCAATCTAAAATGGTGTCGCCGATAGTTCCGACGAGACGTTGGTGTGCATATTGAGAGGCAGTGGGTTTCCACGAACACATATAGAGCGTATTCACGAAGGTGAATTAAAGAAGTAATCTTGAGGGTTTGGTAGATAGAATTCTTAATAATATTTTAAGGTGTTCTTCGCTGGTAATGTCTGACTGTGGATTGCTGCTAGAGCTTGGTTCTTCTCATCGTCGGGGACGATGTGAGCTTTTTATAATTGGTGCCTTAGATCAAGCTTGCCTTCGGCTTTCCGTCATGACGACACTGTTTCTTGATAGCTTATCTTCGGGAACAACTGAAGTGTTCCGTCGATAGTGCCACGAGTTCCCCTAGGTTATCGTGTTCATGCATGAGCTGTTTTATGACGTTACGTCCCCTCTCGGGCAGTCCTCATGATCATGATATCAATACCAATTATGCCAGCTCATAACCTCGTGTTCGACATCTTGCTTCCCATTCGTTCAGTAGCTAGAACATCTGACGACCTTAGTCTTATCAGTGCTTATCGCAATATAATATTAATAGCTCTTCACTATTAATTGCCTCACCATTAATTTGGCTATTCGGCATTGCGTCAGAGATTTAATCGGCGACCAACCGATACTCCGCTAGCGTAGATTATGACACGTTCTTATGACGTTGCAATGCATACGGTCTTAACTCAATAAGCCGGTTTGCTTCTGGCCTCTTATCTTCAGCCAATGTCATTAATCCCTCAGACACTGCATGCTTAGGTCTCGACCTTCCGTAGACCGGGGAGTGCCGCAAGTTCTCTCACCGCTTAGCGCGTGTGCTTGCAGATCCCTCGTACTCGCATATTGCAATTACGTCTGCTGTGCATGTTGCTCTGCGTTATCGCAACTTAACTATGCATTGTCCCGCTAAACAGGGTTTAATAGGTGTGGTCATTAATTATGCGCACTGCTGAAGGTTTTTCACTTCCCAGTTATGGCGACATAATTGCGTCATCATATTTGAATCCGCTAGCGTGACTTAGTCATCGCTAAATGATCGACACACGGCTCAAGTGTAATTCCGCTAAGAATCACTTGACTGACAAACATGTTCACGTAATCGCAGGTAGGTGTTTCGCATATGATTATCCTAAAGATTTATCACATGTACCTGCTTCGTTCAAACATGTATCATTACCGCTGCTAAAGGAGAACCCCTAACATTGTGACCTTGGTGAGTGGCACCAGTTGAAGTTACATGGGTTCAAACTGAGTTTGTTGCTGATAGTGGGTAAATATGAATCTCCAAATGTGGTATACCAGTCAGAAAGACCCCCTATTTTCATGATATTCTGTTGTTTTAGGCTTCTGCAGCACAGTTAGCGGTTGATTAGGCAATGTCATGTGCAGAACTTCACTTTCAGTGGTCCGAGTCTGCTGAATCACAATATGTATGCAGTAAGTGTAAGTGAAGACGGAGGATTTGGGATTACAAAGGCAAGATTCAACATAGAAGAGGAAGAATCGTAAAGGTACGATAAAGATTCAGGGGTAATCTAATCGATTCCAGATGTCGTCAATGCCAAGATTGCTAGCGAATGGGTCATTAATTGTCACTCACATTAGGATGTTGCCCATAAGATCTTGTAAGAACGAGATGAATGCATCATGAGGGTTCATCTGACAGCGGAAACACAAACAACAGCATAGCGTTCTGGCCAATTGAGGTGCAGAGAGCATTGAATCTGCATGCAGGATTCAATCTAATGTAATGGCTGGGATTGTAGGCTCGACTGACTTTGACAGTTACTTGTACTCTCAGAAACTGCCTTATCTAAACTCAAGCTTTCATCACGATTTGTACTTCATGCACTCTTGGGATTGGATGTTGGCGGAAATCAGATATGGTCTGTTTATGATTTATGACGAACTTCAGGCATTCAAGATATGCGGTGGGTGGGAGCTAGCCGGTTACCGATTGAACGTATGAGCTGAGACTGGCATTCAGATGCTATCTCTTGGAGCTCTCTTTATGGAAATCGGTTCATAATCTATATTATGATACGTGTTTCTGGCGGCCCAAACATACAAGTTAGTCATAATGTAGTTACGTCTGCATTAGAAGCGTTGTGAATATACGCCTATTTGGGGAAGTGTGGTATACAAGTGAGTGGGATTTGCTGGTCATCTGCAGAATCGCTGAGCAGAAGCTGTCTTTTGAGATTCACACTCTCAAGCTGCAGCTCAATTATGGAGCCTGAATGACAGAAGCTATTTCAGGATCTTGGAAATGGAAGGTCTGAACATACATTTCAGTCAAAATCCAGTTAAGTGTTGTTACATATCGCCCAGGGCTGTGCATCTACGGTAAGCGTGTGGTGGACACCTTCCTCCAACAGACAGGTTGACACAGAGCATGACAGTTATGGCAATTAAGTGGCAGCCTTCACATACTGATCAAGCATAGATTCAGATGGTAGCTTAGGCCGAGCAGGATGAGCCCCGCCTGGACCTAAAAGTTTAGTGTCTGAAAGATGACACTCTGTGTGTGCTGGCAGCCAAAGATTCAAAGCATTCAGGAAGGAGAAAATATGCTAGGTATGGAGCAAAATGAATCATTCAAGGGCAATGCGAAGTGGGTATACACGGTTTGCAGGTGTGGCTGGAGTGGGATTATATGTTAATAATGAGTGGCTGCTTGTCAAAGTTGGCCGGTGAATAGAATATGTGTGCGGTGTCAAATCTGGGACCATCAACCACGACAGGAGAGTGGATTTGATGTGTACCTGAACTTTATTCCTGAGTGAGGAAATACTCAGCTTTATTCTTCTGGTAAGCCTGGAATATGCGAGCTGTGTCTCAGGATACAATACATCAACTCGATATCGCTTTGAGAGTCTGTCTATCCCTGGATGATTCAAGATATACTGTACTGGATCTGTCTCAGGAGAGTCAAGAAGTTGAGAGTGATTCTCTTCTGCAATAGACTGTAAATTATTCAACATTGATGATTCGGTGAATATCTCGAATTCTTTCGTGACTCTAGTATCCGGTGCTCCTGGAATAGACAAGCAACAAGGAATTGGAATCAAACTTGGAAGTTCAGGCACACCTGAAGACACAGATCTCATTTGAAGATTTCCGAATCACAATTCCACGGACAATATATGATGAAGAAGAGCATTGACTGCAGCTCGACAGATTATCACACAGAGAAATATACGGTAGCGCAGAATTTCACTTAGTCCACCATTAAACTGATGCACCTAGTTTTCATCACATATTGGTTCATCCAAATGAGGCTATGATTCAGTTTACCAGATATCAGTTTACCATTGCCATCATCTCATATTCATCACTATAATCATCTAACACGAAATGGAGTCGAGCTCTAATCAATACTCCTGGACTCCTCAATTCCACCTTATTCTTCATTTCATTTGCCTATTTTGCATCAGTTGGTGAGATTGTGTTGGATGAATGTTTAAAGAGGCGTACCTTGATTACACTGCCCAGATAATTATTGTTCATCTTCACCATCTGACGACACAAAGTCTCCGTGCTCTGTAAGCCGTTTCATATGGTCCTGACGACACTCCACAATCCAGTATATGATTGTCGTCGTGATGTTCGATCGGTTCATCAGACCATGCAGGACTCTCATTTGAGCCACTCCAGAGAGCTGGTGGAGATGACTCGCTCTATTATCACAAACATTGAGTCCAGTGTCCAGTAGCCATGTGTGTGGAACTCTGTTTTGCCCCAGTCGGACAACCCATGCAAATGCCTGGCGCCCCTCGTTTAATACCCAGAACTTCTGAGTTATTACCGCATGGTTTGCTGCTGTGAGATTGAGGCCTGTCCCACCCACTTTGGGTATAGTTACAGACACAGAGGGATTTGGGGAATCTTGGAATTTGAGCTGCATTTCTGTCCTCTCATCATTGCCCATTTCCGCAAACATGTAGAATATATCCAAATTGTCTGCAAAAAACTGTGTAAGCCGCCATTTCAAATGATGAACTTGGCTTGGCAGAGGACAAAATAGCACAGCCTTTTGAAGAGGAGGTGCATGTGGCAAGGTGCTTTTAAGACTATCTGGTTTGTGCAGGAGTACCTCATTTGATGCTTTGTCCTCGTCAGGTTTGGGATACTCCGCAGATTCTTTGGCAAGCATTGGCAGAAATGTCTCTCTCAGCCATAGGAAAATTGGAGAATCCACCCAAGTCTCGAGTGGCCATCCATTGTACCATTCTCCTGAAACGTGATTCCGATCTTCGGTGTCTCCCAATACCAATGAGAAACAGGCCAGGTGCCATCTCTGAACCCTTGTTAGGGGTCCGCCTTAGCAGCGATAATGATACTTGATTTACTACGAGATGCATACATATCTACGATATGCATAACACCTATGCATGTAATAATCAAGTTGGTCAGTGACACGCTCTTTAGCGGGAGCTCGTGTCAGTCGCGCAGAGCGGGAGCGCTTTGTTCAGGCCCGGAAACTATGCGGGACATGCGTGGTAATCACGTACGGCAGTTGATAAGTCAAAATGCGATTAAGAGAACTCTTCTCCCCTACCCGTAACGGAATAGGACTGGAGAAGCACGTTCCGGTCTGGAG